>Ga0307469_10000050_pt1 | contig 44356 bp, 40 predicted proteins | sample atmos_gasesAM2C__FD_203084 | JGI IMG/M metagenome (GOLD analysis project Ga0307469, IMG submission 203084) | Hardwood forest soil microbial communities from Morgan-Monroe State Forest, Indiana, United States - atmos_gasesAM2C_515 | ecosystem: Environmental > Terrestrial > Soil > Temperate... | reverse complement strand
AAATCGTCCTGTCCTGCGTTGCCTCGAACCTTGAGCCAGGCGAACCGCGGGAGTTGCAAAGTCGGATACAAGTCTTGGGACTCGTCGGAGGTCGTAACTTCTACTTCGGCGAACGTCATTCCGGCGAGCCCAGCATGTTTGAGCTCCTGCATCGCGGTTTCAGTCACGATGAAGCAGGGAAAGGTTGTTAAAAGTACATCTCCGAGCCAGCCGCCCAACTCATGATGGAGCCTGCTCACGACTGGTGGGTGAACGCTTCGGTCCATCACAGTGCGTTCTCCCAGACCGCCCCGCGACTTCTGGTTCCACGAGGAAATATTGCACGAACAACCTCTTGCTTTTAATGTGGGACGGCGCCCCAACAGCAGTCGCAGTGTATGCTTCCGCGCATGACGTGGCGATTGCACTCTCTGAGAATTTGCGTACAGACGTGGCCGATGCGGAATGCCCCGCACGGAAAGAAGGACGTTCTATTTTGTTCGCCCCGAGCTCCGTTCGAGTTCCCTGACTTTGGCCATATTTGCGGCGATACGGCGTGTGTCCTTGCGTTTGCCCGAGCGATTGCGACGCTTCGACTTGGTAGCGTAGTGGTTCTTCGACATGTGAGGCTCCTTTACTTCTACTTCTTCAGTGTTGCTGAAATGCGGCTCGATCGGAAAGGTTACCGGCGTAACGAAGAAGGCGAGGGATCGCTGTGTGGAAGCGGAACGATGATTTTCCGAGACGAAAAGGTACGGTTTGGATGACCACTCGGAAGCCCGAGGTATAGATCAGCGCCAACTATGCTGCCCGTGAGTTCTGGATACTCGTGATCGTCGCCCTGACGGCGGCGGATTCATTGTCACTTCTTCCGCTGCATCTCAAACTGGAAGTGCGCGTCTTTGCCTTCGTGTTTCCAGGTCCAGTCTTCGCTGTAGTGGTCTGCGTCGGCGAATGAGTAGACCGCCTTGTGCATGTGTCCCGCTTGGAGCGATGACAGGTTGGTCGCATCGAGAAAGTCGAAGGTCACCGTCTTCCCATCGAGCGAGATCACGGCTTGCATGCGGGGCTGGTTGTTGCTCGGGCAGAAATGCGTCATCAGCAGTCGCCCCCCGTCGATGTAGTACAAGCTGGTCATCGCCTCATCACCCATTTTGATATCGGCCATCACCGACGTGCCCCCGGCGATCAGCCGGTACGTCACCTCCGACCTTTCCCCATGAGCGCCCTTTCCCACCCAGGTCCCTTCCATTGACTTGAAGTGGTCGAGCGCCTTTTGTGCGTCGGATTGCGCCTGTCCGAAAAGCGCAGCCCCTATTACCACCGTCATCACCGCAACTCGAGCCAATCTCATCGTCTTCTCCTTGAGGCCATCGGTCGCTTCTGTGCGCCGTACGCGGCTTAAACGCGACTCCGCGTCTGTCCGTTATAATTTGACGAGAAGCTTATGTCGCTGACCAGCCCACATAACGACGTTTCCGTGTCAGCGCCTGCCCCGGAAACATGGCCTGCGCAGTTCGGCAAGGTTACAGACGAATTCGCGGCCCTGAAGTCAACCTGCGGGGTTTACGATGTAGCCGGGCGCGCGAAAATCAAGCTCACCGGCTCGGACCGCACACGCTGGCTGAATGGCATGGTCACCAATAATGTTCGGGACCTCGCCCCGGGCCACGGGGTCTACGCTTTCCTGCTCAGCCCTCAAGGACACATTCTGGGAGACTTAACCGCGTTCGAGCGCGGGGATCACCTGCTGCTCAACACCGAGCAGTTGCAGCTCGCAAAGCTCCTGCCCACGTTCGACCACTACATCATCATGGACGACGTGGAAGTCAGGGATGTCTCGGATCAGTTTGCGACGGTCGGAGTGACCGGGCCTCACAGCGAGGCGCTCCTGAAAGCGGCGGGCATCGAAGTTCCCGCGCTAGAGCCGCTCGAGATTGCCGACCTGATCTGGCAACAGGTTTCGATCAGCGTCGTTCGCGGCGCATATGAACAATACCCGTCGTATTCGATCTGGATCGTGCCCGAACAGGCGGCAACCCTTCGCCAATCGTTGGTCAGCGCGGGAGCAGTACCGGTAGGCCGGAACGCACTCGAACTCTACCGCATCGCGCTCGGTGTTCCGCGCTACGGGCAGGACATCCGCGAGCGGGATTTGCCGCAGGAGACCGAACAAGCTCGTGCCTTGCACTTCAGCAAGGGCTGCTACGTCGGGCAGGAGATCGTCGAACGCATCCGTTCGCGAGGCAATGTCCACCGCAAGTTCACCGGATTCACGGTTGCGGGAGAAGCGGCGCCCACGCTCGGCACGAAGATTCAAGCCCAGGGCAAGGATGTGGGCGAAATCACAAGTTCTGCAACTATCCCCTCCCCCGCCGGAGACCGTGTGGTGGCGTTGGGGTATGTCCGCCGCGAACTGGCGGGGAAAGAAGTGGACATCGCCGGCTCCCGCGCGACGGTGACCGAACTTCCTTTCGCGGACCTGCTGCAGAGATAAAAAGGAAAAGCTTATGGCTGACAAGAAGCAAGACACTGGCTTTACCGTGACCGACCGCAGGCTGTTCACCACCGAAGGCGAGCTGCGCTCGGATCTCCCTGAAGAAAAAGTCGAATCTTCCCCGGCAACAACGACCGCGGCCGCTGCGCCCGCTCCGCCGGCGGAAGCTCCGACGCTCGAGACCGGCGATACCAAGGTGCCGCCTCCGCCCACCGCTGCTGAGCAGAAGGCCAACGACGACGCCTATCGCCAGTCTTCGAAAGATCTGGATGAGCGCGTGGAACTGAGCGGTCACTCGGCCAAGGAATTTGAGATCACCTTCGAGCGTTTCATGGCCTCGCTCTACATGAGCGGTATGATGCAGATGGGCATGATGCATGAAGAAGACGCGCAGCCCCGCATCGATCTGATCGGCGCCCGCCAGACCATCGACACGCTCGGCCTGCTGCAGGAAAAGACCAAGGGCAACCTGACGCCGGCGGAACGTAATTTTCTGCAGAATTGCCTGTACGAGATGCGCATGGCGTATGTAGAAGTGACCAACGCGCTGGCGCGCCCGCCGCAGACGCCTCCCGGAAAGGTTGCGGGCGGCAGCGCACGATGAAGGCAACCCTGACGGTGCTGGGCAGCGGCACGTCCATGGGCGTGCCGACTATCGGTTGCAGCTGTGCCGTCTGCCACTCCAGCGATCCGCATGATCGCCGTACGCGGCCTTCAATTCTTCTGGAATTCAGCGGAAAGTTTGTCCTGATCGACACCACGCCGGACTTCCGCGAGCAGGCCATCCGCGAGCACATCACGCAGATCGACGCCGTGCTTTACACCCACACGCATGCCGACCACATTCTCGGCATCGACGACCTGCGCCCGCTCAGCTATCACCGCGACGGCAGGATTCCGCTGTACGCCCGTCCGGAAGCCACCGAATTCCTGCGCAACATGTTTCGCTACATTTTCGATGCGGACTACAAATTCGGCGGCCTCGCCCGTCTTGAACTGAAGCCGATCGACGGACCCTTCGATCTGTTCGGCGCGCACTTCGTGCCGATCCCGATCATTCACGGCGAGACCGAGATCTATGGCTACCGCTTCGGCAGCGCGGCCTACCTGACGGACTTCAGCTCGATTCCAGAAGCCTCCATGCCGCTCCTGCAGGGTCTGGACGTTTTGTTTCTCGATGGCCTGCGCTACAAGCCGCACCCCACGCACTCGACCGTCGAGAACTCGGTCCGTATTGCCGGTCAGGTGAAAGCCAAGCGGGTATTCTTCACGCACATCTGTCACGACCTGCCGCATGAAGAAACCAACGCGGCCCTGCCGCCGCACGTGCGCCTGTCGCATGACGGAATGAAATTGGAGTTTGAGATCGATTGACAGCTTGCAGACAAGGCCTGATTTTGCGCCCTTGGCGAATCCTTAGCGAACTTGGCGGTTATCTTGTTTTCCTCTAAATGAAGATCTTCCACAAACTCGAAGACGTTCCCGCCGACTTCGGCCCGACCATCGTGAGCGTCGGCAACTTCGATGGTGTTCATCGCGCCCACCAGGCCGTTCTGCAGGACATCGTCGGCCGCGCCCGGCAGAAGGGCGCCCAGTCCGTCGCCATCACCTTCGAACCGCATCCCGCTCGCATCCTCCGTCCGGATTCCGGATTCAAGCTCCTGACCCCCACCCCCGAGAAACTGCGCCTGCTCGAAGCCACAGGACTGGATGCCGTACTGCTGCTGCCATTCAGCCGCGACCTTTCCCTGCTGACCCCCCGCGAATTCGCCGAACGCATCCTGCGCGACACGCTCCATGCCTGCGAAGTCCACGAAGGTTACAACTTCCATTTCGGACACAAGGCGGCCGGAAACGTGCAGGTGCTCGCCGAATTCGGGGAGGAAATGGGCTTCGTCGTGAAGATCTTTGACGAAATGACACTGCGCGCCGAATCGGTTTCCAGCAGCCAGATCCGCAAGCTGTTGCGCGCCGGCCGCGTCAGCCGCGCCCGTCACCTGTTGGGACGGCCCTTTGCCATCCTGTCCGCACCCGGCCGCGGTCGCGGCTATGGCAGCAAGTACACCGTGCCCACCATCAACCTCAACCGCTATGAAGAACTCGTGCCCCAGGATGGGGTTTACATCACGCGCACCCGGGTCGGCGAAGAGTGTTTTGACTCGGTCACGAACATCGGCAACCGCCCAACCTTTGGAACCGACTCCTTCGCCATCGAGGCGCACCTGCTGAATTTCCATCCCATCGAGCTTCGCCCGGACATGGACGTCGAGATTTTCTTTCTGCAGCGCCTGCGCGACGAAATCAAATTTCCCTCGGTGGAAGCTTTGCGCGAACAGATTGCCCGCGACGTGCACAAATCCCGCCGCTATTTTCACCTGACGGCTCTCCCAAAACGGTAGTGCACGCATCTATCCATGGAGCCGGAAAGTCGTATATCGTTAGCGCACTCCACTACAATCGGAATTATCTTAGTTCGAGGTATAACCAACCCTTTATGAGCACGCAAGCACGGCGTCTTTCCAATCGAAAACTAATGCTACTTGGTACACTAATCGCTATTACAACCATGATGATCGCAAGCATTGGAGCACCCGCCTACGCCGCCGAAACTGATTTCGGCCCCAGCAATCCTTTTTATGCGGAGAGCACGCTGCCTTTCCACGCGCCGCCCTTCGACAAGATCAAAGACTCCGACTACCAGCTTGCCATCGAGGCCGGCATGGCGCAGCAGCGCGAGGAAATGAAGGCCATCGCCGAGAATCCCCAGCCGCCGACCTTCGAGAACACGATTGTCGCAATGGAGAAGACCGGCCGCCTGTTCGATCGCGCCATGTCGACGTTTAATGCGGTCACGGGAGCGAATCTCAATCCCACGCTGCAGAAAGTTCAGGAAATCGAGGCTCCCAAGCTGGCGGCCCACTTCGACGCCATCTTCCTCGACGGGAAACTCTTTCAGCGCGTGAAGGCGATTTACGATCAGCGTGAGTCTCTGAAGCTGGACCCGGAATCGGCTCAGCTGCTCGACTGGTACTACAAGAAGTTCATCCACTCGGGAGCCAACCTCTCTGAAGCCGACAAGACCGCGCTGAAGAAGCTCAATGAAGAAGAGTCCAGCCTGAGCCAGGCTTTCACCACCAAGCTGCTGGCAGCCACGAAAGACGCCGCGCTGGTGACCACCGACAAGTCCGCGCTCGCCGGATTGACCGACGCGCAAGTCGCAGCCGCCGCGCAGGCCGCCAAGGGCCGCAAGGTCGAGGGCTACATCATTCCTCTCCAGAACACCACGCAGCAGCCCGACCTCGCGGTTCTACAAGTGCGCGAGACCCGCCAGACGCTATTCGAGAATTCCTGGAACCGCGCCGAGCACGGCGGCGCGAACGACACCCGCGATACGGTCTCCCGCCTCGCGGAATTGCGTTCCGAAAAAGCCAAGCTGCTCGGATTCCCCAACTACGCCGCCTGGAAACTCGAAGACCAGATGGCCAAGACGCCAGCTGCGGCCATCAAGTTCATGGATTCGCTTGTGCCCGGCACCACCGCCAAGGCGCATAGCGAAGCCCGCGACATTCAAGCGCTTATCGATCAACAGAAAGGCGGCTTCCAGCTTCAGCCCTGGGATTGGCAGTTCTACGCGGAACAGGTCCGCAAAGCGAAATTCGACCTCGACGAAACCCGGATCAAGCCCTACTTCGAGTTGAACAACGTCCTCGAAAACGGAGTCTTCTACGCCGCCACCCAGCTTTACGGCATCACTTTCAAGGAACGCAAGGACATCCCGGTCTACCAGTCAGATGTGCGCGTGTTCGAAGTCAGCGATGCCGACGGCAAACCGCTGGCGCTCTGGTATTGCGACTACTTCAAGCGCGACAACAAGAACGGCGGCGCCTGGATGGATAGCCTGGTCGGCCAATCCAAACTGCTCGGCACCCTGCCCGTGGTGTTCAACGTCGCCAACTTCTCGAAGCCCGCTCCCGGTGAGCCGGCGCTGTTGACCTTCAGCGATGTCACCACCATGTTCCACGAGTTCGGCCATGCCTTGCACGGCATGTTCGCGGATACGATCTATCCCACGCTCTCGGGTACGGCAGTCGCCCGCGACTTCGTCGAATTCCCATCACAATTCAACGAGAACTGGGCCAGCAATCCCTCCGTGTTCGAGCACTATGCGAAACACTACAAGACTGGCGAACTCATGCCTGCCGCGCTGGTCGACAAGATCAAGAAGTCACAGAAGTTCAATCAGGGATACGCGTTCACCGAGGTCGTGGCCGCGGCCGAACTCGATATGCAATGGCACATCCTCGCTCCCGGAACGCCGCGGCAGCAGCCCGGCGAGTTCGAGAAGCAAGCCCTCGAGAAGACTCACCTCGCACTCAGTTATGTACCATCACGCTACCGCTCGAGCTACTTCGCGCATATCTGGGGCGGAGGCTATTCGGCCGGCTACTACGCTTACCTCTGGGCCGAAATGCTCGACCACGATGCCTACCAGTGGTTCGAGGACCATGGCGGCCTGACGCGCGCCAACGGCGACCGCTTCCGCAAAATGATCCTCTCCCGCGGCAACACTGAGGATCTCGAGAAGATGTATTCGGCGTGGCGCGGGGGCGCACCCTCGGTCGAACCGATGATGAAGTTCCGCGGGCTGCCAACGGGAGCGGCGAAGTAAGACCTGATTCTTAATCTGTAGATCGGGTGCCCCATCTTTGCGCGTTCTTTCCGCAAAGGTGGGATTTCGCGTCTGCACGCAACGTGGCTTTTGGACCTCTCCCCTACCGACCTAGGGGGGACGACAGCCGTAGTCTCGCAACTTGAAACTCGAAACCGCCGGTTGGTGGCGGTCCATTCCGCTCGACCGGGCACACGAGGGCGCCTGCCCTGTGGAAACTCTTTCCTCTTGCCACCGCTTCGCCCAAACCTGACAATCTCCCGAATGTCCGCCGCCCCTGCGACGTTTTCCCAGACCACTCTTGCGCAGCGCCGCACGCTTCTCGCGGCCTCCCTGGGCTGGATGCTGGACGCGTTCGACGCCATGCTTTACGCGCTGGTTTTGACCCACATCATGCGCGACCTGGGCATGAGCAAGTCGACCTCTGGATTCCTCGCGACCCTCACGCTTCTGGCCTCCGGGATCGGGGGCGTGATGTTCGGCTTCATTGCCGACCGTATTGGGCGCAAACGCGCCCTGATGCTCAGCATCCTGACGTATTCCCTGTGCTCGTTTGCCTCGGGGCTGGCGACGTCGATCGTCGTCCTGGCGATTTTCCGTTTCATCCTGGGCCTTGGCATGGGCGGCGAGTGGAATACGGGCGCCACGCTGGTGGCTGAAACCTGGCCCACCGAACTGCGGGCCAAAGCGATTTCCATTGTGCAAAGCTCCTGGGCGATCGGCTACGCGCTGGCCGCGCTGGTCGCGGGCATCGTGCTGCACTACGCCAACTGGCGGATGGTGTTCTTCGTTGGCATTCTCCCCGCCCTGGTGACGCTCTGGATTCAGAGCCGCGTCCCCGAGTCGGAGATGTGGCAGGAGCATCACCGCCTTGCGGATTCCAGGCGGGTTGCCGAAGCTCAGGCCGTTTACGATCATTCCAGCTTCGTGCGCATTTTCCAGCCCCCTTATGTGCGCTATACATTCGCGCTGCTGTCCGCCAACTTTTTCGGGATGTTCGCCTGGTGGGGATTGTTCACCTGGCTGCCGCCTTATCTCTCGCTTCCGGTAAGCCAGGGTGGCCGCGGCTTCGGCGTGATGGGAACCACGACGCTGCTGGTCGCGCTCAATCTCTTCGGAATGTTTCCCGGATACGCGCTGTTCGGCTGGGTGGCGGACCATCTCGGACGGCGGCGATCGTTCTTGCTCTACACGCTGACGGCCGCGATTCTCGTCCCGCTGTACGCCCGGGCCCGCGAGCCTTGGCTGATTCTCGTGCTGGGTATGGCCACCGCGTTCTTCGGCACGGGATTCTTTTCCGGTTCGGGCATCATCGGCAGCGAGATCTTCCCGACCCGCCTGCGCGCCCGCGCCCTGGGATTCACCTACAACGGCGCGCGCACTTTGAGTTCGGTTGCCCCGTACATCATTGGCCGAGTTGGCCAGGCGAAGGGCCTGAGCTGGGCGTTTTACCTGTGCTCTGCAGGATTTTTCCTGTCGATGCTGGCCGCCACGCAGTTGCCGGAGACGCGGGGAAAAACGCTGGAGTAGTTTCAGGTTTCAAGTTTCGACTCTCTCGTTTCAAGCAAAACTCGCTGTCATCCTGAGCGCAGCGAAGGACCTATGCACTTCGCCTGCGACGCCCAGAAACCAGACACTCGAAACATGAAACTGCTTTACTCAATCGGCTCAACCACGGTAGGTTCCGCCCCAGCCCGCTCCGGCAGTTGCACAATCACGATAGCTGCCAGCACAATCACAATCCCCAGCGTCTGCACGGGACGCAGCGCTTCACCCAACAGCAGGGCGGCCAACACGATCGAGAACACCGGCTCCAGGCAGCTCGCAACGATCGCGCGCGTAGGCTCCAGATGCTGGAGTCCGGCGAAGTACAACGAGAATGGACCCAGCACCGACACCAAAGCGAAAACCGCCAGGAATCCCCACTGCCATCCCGAGTAGTGCGCCGCCACCAGTTTCCACGGTGGATTCACCAGCAGCCAGAACGCCGCCGCGCTGAAAGTCGTATACAGGAGAACAACCCAGCGATCATGGCGCTTCAGGATTTGATGTCCTGCAACGTTGTAGAACGCAAACGATACTGCCGCCAGCAACGCGGCCATCACGCCCACCGGGTCGAGCTTGAGGGCCCCGGCTCCTACTACGCCGATGGCCAGCGCGCTGCCCACCACGGCCAGTGCCACGGCCGCCACCCGCTGCAGGGTGGCTTTCTGCAGGCCGCGAGCCACCATGTACAGCAAAACCAGAACCGGCGCCGTGTACTGCAGGATGATCGCCGTCGCCACATTCGTTCTCTGGATCGAGAGATAGTAGAGGTAGTTCGAAGCGGCCACTCCCAGCACCCCCAGGATCAGGATGCGCCCGAAATCTGATTTCGAAATCTTCAGGCCACTCCAGCCGCGCCGGCGCTGCAACAGAGGGAGAAGAACCAGAAAAGAAATGGTGGTCCGGCTCTGCGACAGGATCAACGGATCGATCGGCTGCAACGCTTGTCCCGAGGGCAGCAGCCGGCCCGTAAATGCAGCTCGCCCCAGCGTAGCCGCGACGCCCCAAAGAAGCGTCGCCGCCGCAATATACGCATACCCGCGTACCGGATGATTTCTAGTCGCCAAGAAGTTTGTCGATCCGTTCAGGATCGAACCCGATCAGGACCTCGTCTCCAATGACCAGGGTGGGCGTGGAATGACTCTTGTACTTTTCCATCAGATCCCGCACGGCGGAAGGATCTTGCGTGATGTCGCGCTCCTCGAAGGCGACGCCCTTTTCCTCGAGCAATATTTTCAGCACCTGGCACGGTGGGCAATCGGGTTGTGAGAACAGCACCACCTTGGGCTTCATGAGGTTGAGAACCTGGTTTCCGATCTTCTGCCCTACGCCCTTCCACTACGTTTCGCGAATTTCGATGACGGCCGTAATCTTCGCCGTCTTGTCCAGCATCGCCGATACGGAACAATATTTCTCTTTCGAAAGATGGACCGCATCCTCCACGGCCTTGCGCGAGACTTTACCACTCACGATGTAGGTGAGCTTGATCGCTGTGTAAACCGTGGGTGGCTCGGCAGCGCGCTCCGCCTCCGCCCGCACTTCCAGGCTCGTGAAGGGTTCCCGCTTCTTCCGAAGAATGCTGGCCACATCATACCCCGTACACCCGCACAACCCGATCAGCACCAGTTCCATCGGGCTGTTCGCGGTTTTCTTGTCGCCATCCAGCACAATGGCGTGCCCGCTGCTCGACTGCGCCACAAACCGCTGATGGTCGAGCCATACCGCATTCGCTACCGTAGTCATGGGTCCTCTCTGCGCTCGTAGCTCGCCTAACGCCGGTTATCCGTTAAAGGCTCCGGATGAATCAGGACGCGGAACAGCTCGGGAGCATCCTGTTTGAACCGGATCTCCAGGTCGGTCTGAATGTCGTGCACCCGGGACAGCGGCAGATCGTCTGAAAGCGTGCAGTGGCACGATACGTACAAACGTCCGCGCACCCGCTTGATCTGGATCTCATGCATGTCGAGCACTTCCGGAAATTCGGCTGCGATCGCCTTCAGACGCCGCTCCAGTGCCGCATCGCGGACAATCTCGTCGCCCGGCTCGATGGTCGCCGGCTCGCTCTCGATGTGCGTCAGGATGGATGAGATGGCAGGAACTTCGTCGCGCATTTCGGCTTCCAGCGCGGTAACCCGATCGTGTGCGTCCTTCAACAAAAGCCGCTCGTCCAGTTCCAAATGCTGTTCCACGTGCAACTGCCCATTCAGGTCCTGCACGCTCACATCGTGCACGTTGAGATTGTGCCGCGTAGCCACGGCCCGGATCTGATCGAAAATATTTTCCTTGCGATCGGCGCGCGGCACGGAATTCACGGTCACGTCGGCGTCGGGGAGCACGTCACGCACCGCTTCCGTTACCTGCTCCGCCACTCTTCCCGAATGCTGGAACGTTACGGTCCGCGCCAACGCCACCCGCACATCGGCAAAGTAACGATTGCCCGCCCGGCGGATGCGCACCCGGTCGACATCGATCACGCCTTCCAACCGCCGGACCGCGTCAATGATTTTGGACCGTATCCCGGTGGGAGCCGCGTCCAGCAAAGCATCGACCGTCCTGCGCGCCAGCTTCCAGCTCACGTGCACCACGATCCCGGCAACGACCAATGCAGCCATTGGATCGGCGTCGCGCAGCCCCTCCACGTGATAGGCACGCCCTGCCATCACCAGCAGCAGTCCCAAAATCACCACGCTGCTCGACCACACGTCGGTCGAAAAATGCAGAGCGTCGGCCTCCAAGGCCTGGCTGTCGTACTTTTCCGCAATCCGCGCCAGCAATTTCGACCGCCACACGTCCACCGCGATCGAGGCCAGCATCACGGCAAAGGCCCAGACTGAAGGCTCGATCTCGACGCGCCGGAAGAACAATCGCTCAATCGCTTCATAGATGATCCACACGCAGGTCAGCAGCAGGAGGCCGGTTTCGATGAAGGCGGAGAAGTTTTCTACTTTTCCATGGCCGTACTGGTGATCGGCATCGGCGGGCTTGTCGGAGACGCTTACTGAAAAGAAGGTGATCACCGACGCGATCAGGTCCAGGCCTGAATGGGCCGCTTCCGACAAGATGCCCAGGCTGCCCGTGGTCACGCCCACCACGATTTTCAGACTTGTGATCGCAATCGCCGCCAGCACGGAATTGCCCGCCACCGAGCGCTTTTCCGCTTGCATGGTCGCGGTGCTGTACGGCAGCGGCGATTCCGACATGCGGTGATTATCTCCGCTCGCCTCGGTTTGCGTCCAACCAAGTTTTCATGGACTCCCGAGGTTCCTATCACAGAGCGCGCCAGATTTCGTGTGTTACGATTCCATCACCCTTAAGGAATGACCTCCGGCAAGCCAACCGTAGTCGTCACCGGCGTCTCGGGAAATCTCGGGCTTCGCCTGCTGCCGCAACTCGCCGATTTTTCTGTCATTGGCATCGACATGGTGCCGCCCAAGACCGATCTCCCCATACGCTTCGTGCGCATGGATCTCGGATTGGAAGAATCTTGCCGCACGCTCTATAACCTGCTTCGCGAGACGCGGCCGTTTTCCGTGGTGCATCTTGCGTTCATCATCGACCCGCAGCGCAGCGGAGTGATCGATGTCGACCGGATGTGGCACATCAACGTCGCCGGCACCGCGCGCGTGATGGAAGCCATCACCGAAGCCAACCGCAACGAAGACAGCGGCATTCGCCAGTTCATTTTTCCGAGCAGCGTCGCCGTCTACGGGCCCGATCTGCCCGGGCCAGTCACCGAAGACTTCGCCTTCAACGCGCATACGCTGCCCTATGCGATTCACAAGCGCGAGTGCGACGACGTGGTGAAACAGCGCGCTCCGGCGTTGCGGGGGTGCAGCGTTTATGTGCTGCGTCCGCACATTTTCGCGGGCGCCAGCGTTGAGAACTACATGATGGGCGCGTTCCGGGGAACTCCCAACGGTAAAAGCAAGCGCGCCGCGCAAATGCGCAAGGAAGGCAAGCGCCTGCCCTGCATGCTGCCCTACGGACAGCGCTTCCTCGACCACCAGATCCAGTTCGTGCACGTCGACGACATGGCGAGGCTTCTGGCCTGGATTCTCAAACGCGAGCCCGAAGCGCGCCGGCTCACCGTGCTGAACGTTGCCGGCCGCGGCGAGCCGTTGACCTTCGGCCGATGCATTGAGATGGCGCGCGCCAAGCTGCTGCGCGTCCCCGGAAAATGGGCCATGCGCATCGTGCTCCAGTTTTTGTGGAAAATGGGAATCTCCGCCATTCCGCCGGAGGCGGTTCCCTATATGAGCGGCCAGTACACCATGAATACCGACCGACTGAAGAAATTCCTGGGCGAAGATTACGAGAAGGTCATTCGCTACTCCGTCGCCGATGCCTACGCCGATTCCTTCAAGGCCCCAGCCCCGGTGGCCGGATCTCAAAAACTGGTAACGCGCTGACGGCGCAAGCCAATCGAGCTAAACCCATTAGAAGCAAGCCGCGAAGTCGCGCAAGAATGAAGCCCACGGCGCAAGCCGTGGGTGAGGCGTGAAGAAAAGTCCAGGCCCCCGAAGGGGCGAAAGAAAACGCCCTCTCCAAATAACGCGGCACCTACTTCTTCCCGCGAAACAGCCCGGCCGTCCCAAACGTATACGGAGTCCACTCCGCCCGGCTGAATCCCGCCGCACGCATTCGCGTGGTCAACTCCGGAGGCCGGGGAAATCTTCCGACCGAGGCAGGTAGATACGAATATGCACTCTTCACGCCCGAGATGGCCCCGCCGATCGCGGGTAACACCCGCCGGAAATACACGCCGTACAATTTGCCAATGACCCCATTCGGCTCGGCACACTCCAGAATGCCCAGCTCACCGCCCGGCTTCAGCACGCGAACAATCTCGCGCAGACCCGAGTCGTAATCGGCAAGATTGCGGAAGCCAAACGCCGAAGTCACCAGGTCGAACGATGCATCCGCGAAGGGCAGCGTCAACGCGTCGGCCTCGATCCACTGGGGCGAGGCTCCATTCGATTTCGTCAAGGCCCGCACCAGCATGGGATGCGAGAAGTCCAGGCCAAAAATCCGTCCTCTGGAATCTCCTGCCTGCCGCCGCAAAGCGAAAGCCATGTCACCCGTTCCGCAGCACAGATCGAGAACTTGCGCGTCGGGGCTCGAAAGAATCTCCGCAAACGCCCGCGCCGTCCGCCACCACCACCAGCGATCGATGTTGAACGACAGTACGTGATTGAGCAGATCGTAGCGGGGCGCAATCGCTGAAAACATCTCCTGCACCGCGCGCGCGGCGGAGTCCCGATCGCGCGCGCCTTCCGGCGCCGCTCCAATCACCGTCGACTTGTGCGGAGTGCTCATGGATAAAGTGTCGTCGAGCGGCGCTCTCGCCCGGGTGTCTTGTTTGTGACCTTCGCGAACCCTTTAGCGCCCCTGAGGGTTAAATGCTTTTTCTCCCGCCCTGCGACAACTCCCGAATCTCTTCCACCGCGGAAAGTACCACGTCGCCGGGAACGTCGTTCACGATTTCCACTTTCCCGATCTCCGTCGGCAAAACGAAATGAACTTTCCCGTTGCGGGTCTTCTTGTCCGATTGCAGCCGTTTCAGAATGCTCTTACCGCGCACGTTGAGCTTCGGCAACCTCCCGACCTCGCGCGTGGCCTCGCGGATCCGTATCGCATCCTGCTCGCTTAGCTTGCCGACACCGGCCGCGACTCTGGCCGCGGCGATCATGCCCCACGCCACCGCTTCTCCGTGCAACAGCGAGCGGTACTCGGTTTCCGCTTCCAGTGCGTGCCCGATCGTATGCCCGAAATTCAGCACCCGCCGCAAGCCATTCTCTTTTTCGTCCACCGAAACCACGTGCGCCTTCAACCGTACCGACTCGGCAATCAACCGCTCGACCGTCTCCGGATCCCGCTTCGCGATCTTCCCGCGATTCTGCTCGAACTCGCAAAACAGCTCGGCATTCCCGATCACGCCGCACTTCAGTGCCTCATACAATCCGGCCCGGTACTCACGTTCGGGCAACGACGAAAGCACCGCCGGATCAATCAGCACGACCCGCGGATGCCAGAAAGCACCGACCAGGTTTTTGCCCGCCTTCAGATTCACACCTGTCTTACCGCCGACCGAGGCATCCACCTGCGCCAGCACGGTAGTGGGAATCTGCACGAATTCAATGCCGCGCATGTACATGGAGGCCAGAAATCCGGCTGCGTCGCCCGCCACGCCGCCACCGAACGCAACCACGACGGCACTGCGATCCGCCCCAAGACCTGTCAGTTTCTCCGCGAGCGCTTCCACCGTGGCCAGCCGCTTGTAGCGTTCGCCTTCCGGCATGTCCAGAATCTTTGCGTCGAAGCCCGCGCCCGACAGCGACGTCATCAGCTTCTTGCCCCACTTCCACCGCACCGGCGCGACGGTGATCACAAATAACCGGCTGCCCACCGGCAGGAGATCGCGCAGGAGTGAGCCGGCCTTTGCCAGCAGTCCGCTGCCGATTAATGCCGCGTACGGGCGCGGCTTTACGTCCACGGGAATTTCAATCATCGAGATTCCATCATAGTGCACGCCACCACTTCGCCCTGTCATCCTGAGCGCAGCGAAGGACCTCGGTACTCGCCTGCAACCAGCACGATCTGGCGCGCCTCTACGCTACCTTCTTCTTCCTCGGAAACACCAGCGACGCCACCACCGAGATCGCAATCACCCCGGCCACCGTCCCCAGGGCCACGGCTGTGGGAACCGTCCAGTAGTGTGACGCCAGCATCTTCGCCCCGATCAGCATGAGCACGACGGACAGCCCGTAATGAAGGTATTCAAACAAGTCCATCATGCCGGCGACGGCGAAATACATCGACCGCAGGCCCAGGATCGCGAACACATTCGACGTGTACACAATAAACGCATTCAGCGTGATCGCCAGGACAGCGGGAATGGAATCCACCGCAAAAACGATGTCAGTGGTCTCGACCACCAGCAGCACCACCACGAGCGGGGTCGCGTACAGGCCCGGTCGCCGCACCCAGAAGCTTTCTCCTACGTAGTCATCGGTCACCGGGACCCAGCGGCGAAACGCCTTCAACAACGGGTTTCGCTCGGGATCGATTTCTTCGTCTCCCTGCCGCAGCAGCTTCATTCCGCTATACACGAGTAAGGCGCCGAATACGTAAGTCAGCCAATGAAATCGTTGGATGAGGCTGACCCCGGCGAGAATGAAAATACCGCGCGTAATCAGCGCACCTAGGATGCCCCAGAACAAAACGCGATGCTGGAGCTCGCCGGGCACCCGGAAATATCGGAAGATGACCAGGAATACGAACAGGTTGTCGATGCTGAGCGACAGCTCGATGAGATACCCGGTGGCGAACTCCAGGCTCTCGGTTCGCCCGTGCCAGAAATAGACCAGCACCGCGAAGGCCGTGGCCAACCCCACCCACAACGCGCTCCAGCCCAGCGCTTCGCGGAAGCCCACCGCGTGCGCCCGGCGATTGAACACGCCGAGATCCAACACCAGCATCGCGATTACGAAAACGTTAAAGAGAATCCAGAAAAGGAGCACGCCTTATCTCCGAACAGCCCACTACGTACGAAGAGCACGCGCCCTCGTCGACAGCGATCGAGCGCAGCTGGCCCTACGCAGCGCCGGCATACTGCCGGCAATCGCGAGGGCGTCTCGCCCTCTCACCGGCAAAATAGTCCGGTCGCTACGACCTGTTCACCCCGCCGGCTCGACGGACGGGACGCCCCATCGCTCCACCGAAACGGTCGTATACGAAACTCCTACTTCGCTCGTCCCCGCTTGCCGCTTTCCCACTCCGCCCAAATTCCCAGCGGCTTCATCTGCTCGTTGGAATGCGAATCGCGCAGAATCTTGTCGATCTGCGCATGCGTAAGACGCGGTCCAATCCGCTCCCGGGCGTTCGCAATTCCGTACGTGACCACCGTCATATCTGCCACGTGCTTCTTCAACTGTGCCATGTCCACTTTGTCGAAGGTGTCGGAGGTCGCGTGATAATTCTCGAGATAGTTGGCCTCGTCCTGGATAGCCACCAGGCTCGGCACGCCCTCCAGCAGAAAGTCGTAGTGATCGGTTCCCCACTCCACGTCGTCGGTCTTGAGTTCTGCCACGCCAAATTGTTTCAAGGGTGCAATCATGGGAGCCAGCGCTTCCGTCATGTCCTTGCGGCCGCCGAGTGAAAACCCGGTCACCCGGCCGATGCCGGCATCGATCACCGCCACCGCGGCCATCTTGTCCAACTCATTGCGGTGCGCCACGGCATAGGCGCGCGACCCGATCATCCCTTGCTCTTCGCCGGAAAACAAAATGAACCGGATCGTCCGCTTCGGCTTCAGCCCCGACGCCTTCATCGTACGGAGGGCATCGATCACCAGCGCATCGTTGCACCCGTTGTCGAGCGCGCCCGTCCCCAGCTCCCACGAATCCAGATGCGCGCCCAGCACCACAAACTCATCGGGCTTCTCGCTTCCGCGAATTTCTCCGATTACATTCGCTGCCGTGACCGGACCGCCAATCTTGTTCGGAATCGACATGTCCGCCCACACCGGATGCCCTGAACTCAACAGCCGTCCCACCCGCTCGCCGTCCTCGCGCGCCACCACTACCATCGGCAGACGATCAATCTCTCCCGCCATCGCGTTGGTGTGGCGGTACAGGATGTCGTGCTCGCGCGTGGCGATGAAGGCGATCGCTTTCGCCTTGGCCCTCATGGCCGCATCGATCACCGCCGGCGGTTCCATGTACTCGTTGAACAGGTCTTCCCATTTTTTCAGCACGTCGGAGTGCACCAGGATCAGCTTTCCGGAAATGTCTCCAGCTTTCTTGAAATCGGCGGCCGTGCCCTTTCCCACATCGATGACCGGAACGTGTTTCGCCGCCAACTCCGGTCCCAGAGCAATCGAAACCGCGCGCAGCCGGAATTCCACAGGAGGGATCGTCGACAACTTGGGATCCGTCGCGGTCCCAATTGACGAGACCGTGACCACCGTCGCCCCCTCGGCCCACGCATGCGGCAGCTTGAAGTCTTCTGTGTAGACGCGATCTGCCCCCGCTTCCTTGAACGCCGCCACACTCCAGGCCACGGCGCGATCCATGGCCGGCGTGCCGGGCACACGTCCACCGATCTCGTCGGTCAGATGGCGCAGGTTGTGTTCGATGGGCGATGACTTGAGAGCTTCTTGGATCAGAAGCTCGGCATCCGACTTTGCCTGTCCCCATGCGAAACAAGATCCAAGTAGACACGCCACGGTACAGACAGCCAGCTTCGGGGAATTGTTCATATGAGCCGCCATTAGAAATCAAATGAGGAAAAACGGAAAGCTACAGGAAGGGCGCGCACCGACAAGCTCGAATCGGCCTCGAAGATCACCCGCCCGAAATCTGAGATCTGCAATCTAAATTCTGAAATCCCCACTACCGCGCGTCGAGCATCCACACGGTCTGCAAAATGACATCCCCGACAATCTGCAGACTCTTCGGGCTCAATTTGTCCAAGGTATCCTGGGGCGTGTGATGGAACACGTCCTCATAGCCATAGTCGAGATCGATCAGGTCCGCGCTGGGCACGCCGATCTTGAGAAAGGGCAGATGATCGTCGTCCACCTGAATCTTCCGCCCGAAGAAGTGCGACTGATACCCCAGCTTGGTGGCCGCCTGGTAGATCAAGTCCTCAAGCCACGGCGTCGAGAACCCCTCTTCCTCGATATTTAAATCCGCATCCCCAATCATGTCGGCCAGCAGAAGGGCTTTGATCTTCTTCGCGGTCCCGTCCTTTTGCCAGCGCTCGGCCAGATGCTTCGTTCCGTACAGGCTGTCGGTCTCTGACCACTTCCGCATGGCTTCCTCGCCATCCGTCCAGACCAGCCATACGCTATAACCATCCCGTTTCTTGCCGCGTAGTTGGTTGGCCAGTTCGAGCAGGATTGCGGTCGACGACCCGCCGTCGTTCGCCCCCACATACCCGGTGTTCCGCAACGGATAATTCGTGTCGTAGTGTCCCGCGATCACGATGATCCCGTCCTTGGTACCAGGAAATTTCGCGATGATGTTTCGCACGGGAAACTTGCCTTCCACCGTATCGGCGGTAAAGTTGTCGCTCTCCACCTCGTCTCCCTTGAGATGCGACAGGATGTAGTTTTCCAGCTTCTTGTGATTCTCGCTGCCGATCGGCCGCGCCCCGAAGGCGGTGACCTCTCTTGTGTACTGCATAGCGCGCGCGGAATTAATTTTCGGCGCCGGGCCGACGTCCGTTGCGGGCACACTCGCAGTCTGCGGCTGGCTTGGGGCAGAACTCGTTTCCTGGATCGAGGGCGTCTGTACCTGTGCGTCCGTCTTCGCCGATTTGCATGATGTTCCGCCCAGCAGCATCAGAGTTCCCGCCAGGAGCACACTCATGCGACCTCCGCTTTCCGGGACGCGTATCACTTTGCCTTCTTCTCCGACCGAGCCCGGCGCTGTTTAGGATGCACTAACCAGGCAATCCCGATGGACAGAACGTACAGACCCACCATGGGCGCGGCAAAAATGCACATGTTCAAAATGTCAGTGGTCGGCGTCAGGATGGCCGCAATAATAAAGATCACCAGTATCGAGTAGCGCAGATTCCGCCACATCCACCCTGCGGTCACGATCCCCATCAGCGCCAGGAAGAACACCAGGATCGGCATCTCGAAGATGACGCCCATGCCGATGATGATGACTAGAAACAGGTCGGTGTACTTTTCAATCGTGATCATCGGCTGAAACTGCCGGCCGAAGCCGATGAGGAAGTCCAACGCCTGCGGATACACCAGCTTGTATCCGAAGTAGCCTCCCGCGAGGAACAAGCTGACGGTCGACACCATAAACGGCACCACGTAACGCTTCTCGTTGCGGTAGAGTCCCGGCGAAATGAATGCCCACACCTGGTACAGGATGAACGGCGAGGTCACGAACAATCCCGCCAGCGCCGCTACCTTCAAGTAAATGTTGAAGGGTTCGGTGGGATCCAGATAAACGAGCTTCTCCGACATCCCGTGGTTATGCAGCGCCGTCATGATCGGCCGCTGCATGATGCCGTAGATTCTCTCCGCGTAACCCCAGCACGCAAAAAAGCCCACCGCCAGCGCGATGATCGAATAGATGATCCTCCGCCGCAGTTCCTCCAGATGCTCGAGAAACCCCATCGCGGGCAAACTGTCTTTTTCTGGTTCGGGCGCCTCGGGGAGCGTCTCAGGCATCGGCGGCCTTGCTGCTGTTCTCGCTGGACGTCGTCACGGGCGCGGGCACGTGTTCCACAGGCGGGGCGTCGATTAAGGTTCCGCTCGCCACGGCGCCGGCCGGCGGCTCGCTGGGCGGAAGAATCTGTGGTGTCGTTTCCCGCTCGATGTTGGCGATCTCGGTTTCAATCTGCGCTTTGAACTCGTTCGAGGCGCGCTTGAACTCGTTCAAGGCCTTCCCGATCTGTCGGCCAATCTCCGGCATCTTCTTGGGCCCGAAAATGATCAGGGCCAGCAGGAAGAGAAACACCATTTCTGAAAACCCGAGATTCATACCGAACATCATACTGCCGGACTTCGATTGGCAGCAATGTGACCCCAATCACTCCCTGGCCAGTATTTTCTCGTGGACTCGGCCCCCGGGAGGCAGGGTATCCTTGCGCGACCCGATGGCCGCCGCCCCCCCGCCCCTTCCGTCGCTTGCCATTCCTGATTGGTCCAGACGCAATCCCGCGCTGGATGGCCTGCGCGGTGTCGCCATACTTCTTGTCTTGCTGCGGCACGCGGTGTTTGGCGTCAGTTCGGTGCAGGGCATTGAGTCCCATTCCCGGATGGCGTTCCTGCTCCTGGCCACTGGGCAACTCACCTGGAGTGGAGTCGATCTCTTCTTCGTACTGTCTGGCTTTCTCATCGGGGGCATTCTGCTCGATGCGCAATCGTCCCCGCGCTACTTTCAAACTTTCTACATCCGCCGCGCCTACCGCATCTTGCCCCTCTATTTTGTGGTCATCGCCCTGTCTCTGCTACCGCACCTGCTGGTCCAGTTTTTTCCGGCGCGTGCCGCGCGCATGTCGCCCCTGCCGCTTCCCTGGTGGTCGTACGCCACCTTCACGCAGAATTTCTGGATGGCCCATCGCGGCACTTTCGGACCGAGCGGCATCGGCATTACATGGTCCCTCGCCATCGAGGAACAGTTCTATCTCACGATTCCGCTACTGGTTCGCAAGGTCCGCCCGCGCAATCTCTTAATCGTGCTTGCCACCGTCATTGTCTGCGCACCCTGGCTGCGCGTGCTGCTGCACTCGAGCATGGCTTATCCCGGACTCGCCAGCTATGTACTCATGCCGACGCGGGCCGACGCGCTCTGCCTCGGCGTGCTCGCTGCGCTGCTGGTACGCAACCCGGCAGCCTGGAACTGGCTCCGTACGAACCGCCATTTTCTTTGGTTGATCACCGCGCTGTTTTTCCTCGGCGCCTGCTACATGACCTGGCAAGGTTACGATGCCCTCTCGTTCCCCATGACGACTTGGGGATTCTCCTGGCTGGCCGCGCTCTACACGTGCATTTTGCTGATCGCGATCCTGCCGGGCGAAGGAATCGTGCCCCGTCTTCTGCAAAACAAATCGCTCATGTGGCTGGGGACGATCGCCTATTGCAGCTACCTGGTCCACGTGGCCATGATGAACGCGTTGCGCCACCCCTTGAAGGTGCACTTCCCGCAATATCCCGTAGCGGCGTGGCTTGCCGGGGGACTCTTGGGAATGGCCTTGACGCTGGCCATCGCAGCGCTGTCTTTCAAGTATTTCGAGCGGCCATTGTTGCGCCGCGGCCATCAGAACACCTACTAAGGGGCAGTCGTAGACCCTTTCCAACCCTGAATCACTTTGGTTCCGACGCCCGCCCTGCGGGGAATTGACCAGATCTTTACAGGGTTGTCATCTCCCGTTAATCCGCGGTCCCTATCGTTCCTCCCATCTCACAGCGTTCGCTTTCCAGGCGTCACCCTCAATTTGAAAGGAGTGTCTATGCGTTCTGTCCAATCCTTGACCCTTGGCTTAGTTCTCGCCATGGGTGTGCCTTCACTCTTTGCGCAAGTGGGAATTGGCCCTATCCGTCACTCGGTTCCCTCAGCGAATCCGCGTGTGGGTACACCCGCGACCGTGCTCGCGCGAGGATTCAAATTCAGGACCCTCGCGGTCGGCACCGATCCTCTGGAGAATCCCTCCGCGAAAATCACGCACTATGGTTTGTTGGCCGATGGCACCCGCACTGAGCCGGATCAGAATCTGTACCTCGTTTTGTCGCACGTCAGCGGTCCCACCGCCGGCTACAACTACGGACATCATTTCCTGTTTCAGGGTCATGAAAACGGCGGCAACCTCGCTTACGTGACGCGGATTAATCTCGACGTGAAGGATCCCGCACACCGCATCACGTTGCTCACGCCGGAGGGCAGCGACGGCTTCACGCACTTCAATTCGGTTGACGGATCCACCTACGATCCGTTCACGAACACTTTGTTTTTCACGCAGGAAGCGGGCACCGGCGGCGGCGTATTCCAAGTCACCAATACTTGGCCCCCGGTGGTCACCACGCTCGACGGCATCCTGGGTAAGGGCGGCTATGAGGGCATTCACCCCGACGACCGCGGAAATTTGCTCATCATCGAAGATGCAGGCGGCGTCGGCGTGAACATCAATCCGGCCGATGCCACCAGTCCCAAGACCGCGAAGCAGCCGAACTCCTTCGTCTATCGCTTCGTGCCCAACTCTAAGTCCGATATTTCCAAGGGTGGCAAGTTGCAGGCGCTGCAGGTTGCCATCGATGGCCAGCCGGTGATTTTCAACGCCGGTGATCCGGTGGGCGACACCTTCTCGGCGAAGCAGCTTCAGCTGCACACGCCAGGCACGTCTTACCCTGTGAAGTGGGTCACCATCCACGACACGGCTGTCGACGGAACCAACTCCTTCGACGCCAACGCCGCTGCCAAGGTAGCAGGCGCCACGCCGTTCAAGCGGCCGGAGAACGCGGCCTTCTTGCCGGGCGCCGGCTTCCGCACCTTCTTCTTCTGCCCGACGGGCGATACCGACGCGCCTGCCGGCTCCGTTCCCGACTTGGCTGCTCGCGGATCCTGGGGCTCGATCTTCCGCGTCGATCTTCGCGAAAATCGCAACAGCGGCAGAATCTCGATTCTCGTTCTGGCTGATGCCGCGCATGCCTCGTTCGACAACTTGACGTTTGCCGATACGAACACGCTGCTCGCCACGGAAGATCGCGGTGATGCTCTCCACCTCCAACTCAACACGTTGGATTCCGTGTGGGCGTTTTCCACAAACGGAAAGTCTTCCGCCAAGCGCTTCATCGCGCTCGGACGGGATGCGACCTCACTCGCGGGTGGTGAAGATAACGAACCGACTGGCTTGCATGTTTCCAACGGCCTCCCTCTGAACTTCACTCAACCCGGTTCCCTGCTGAATCTGTTGGGCGCCCGCGCGTTCGTGACCCGCCAGCACGGCGACAACGTGACCTGGGAAATCGTGAAGGGCGACAACTAGGCGACTCTGGATCCGCTCTCGAACATCCCCCGCGAAGTGCTCTTTTCCGGCAACTTCGCGGGGGACATTTTTTTGCAATTACTTTGGTTCCTGCCCCTTCGGAGCCGGCGGCTGATCCAATCGGGCCCTTTCAAGAACCCTCCTGATCCGAAAAAATAGAGGCATGCTGAACGAGACCCGCTCGTCTCTGCGCCTGTCCGCACTCGTAACTCTTTGCCTGCTTGCCCTTGCCATGTCTGCTTGTTCCGGAGGCATGTCATCGGGCGGCAACAATAATTCCGGTTCGGGTGGTTCGGGAGGCTCCGGCGGATCGGGTGGATCCGGAGGGACGGGGGGCTCCAGCACTTCCTGTCAGCAGATGGTCCTCGGCCAGAACGCCAGCCTCGGTGGGTTTCTGCCTTTTAATGGCAGCAGTCTCTGGAACACCGATATTTCGACCGCGGCGATCGATCCGGATTCCACGTCCATCATTAACAACTACATCGGGTCCAGCACGCATATGCATCCCGACTTCGGTACCGATCCGACGTATGGCATCCCGTATGTGATTGTGGATGGCAACCAGAGTTTGGTGCCCATTCATCTAGGCGCTTATGCGGGCGACAGCGATCCCGGTCCGATGCCGGTTCCGTCGAATGCGCCCGTCGAGGGCGGCTCGTCAAGCACAGGCGACCGGCACGTGCTGATGCTCGACAACGCAAATTGTTTTCTTTACGAACTCTATAACGCGACCCCTGGTTCGGGTGGAAGCTGGAGCGCGGACTCTACCGCAGTGTGGGATCTTCTCGGCAACGAGCAACGGCCCTACACCTGGACCTCGGCGGATGCGGCAGGCCTGCCCATTTTCCCGGGGCTGATCCGTTACGACGAAGCTACTGCTGGAAACATCCAGCACGCGTTTCGCTTTACGCTGCCGCACACGCGCGCCGCCTTCACGCCGCCGGCATCGCACTGGGCTTCGAATACCACCGATCCCAATGCGCCACCCATGGGAATGCGTCTACGCCTGAAGGCCGGCTACGACATATCAGGATTCTCCGCGCAGATGCAGAACATCCTGCTGGCCATGAAGAAGTACGGCCTCATCCTCGCCGATAACGGCAGTTCGCTATTTGTCACCGGAGCATCCGACAGCCGCTGGGGCAGCGATCTTGATTCATTGAAAACTGTCCCGGCCACCGCCTTCGAAGTCGTGCAGATGAACCCGGTCTATACGTCTTCCAACGTCCCGTCCGGTTCTGCGCCGACCATCACGACTTTCACCGCAACCTCCAGTACGGCAACGGGAAGCAGCGTGACGCTTTCATGGAACGTGAACAACGCTTCCTACGTCATCATCAGCCCCATGCCAGGCGCCGTACGCGGAAGCAGCGTGACGGTGAAGCCCACGGCGACGACGACTTACACGCTCTACGCCACCAACCAATACGACCGATCCCAGGCGACCGTGACTGTGACTGTCCCATGATTGCAGTTTCCGGCGCACTCCCTCGCACACAGCCGGGTTATCGAGTGAGTTAATACAACGAAAGAGATTCGCGACAAGCCCGCCCATTTCTTCATACAATGTTCGGCACAGGACGGCAGCTCCCTTCTAGGCCCCGCTGCCGGCTCAGCATTGTGTGCGGGTGGGGTCCCACGATGTCAAAACCGGGGTGGTTCGGATTGGCGGTGTTGGGTGCCGGAGCCGCTGTCGGCTTCGGGCTGGGCGGTCCCTTGGGATTGGCCATGGCTTGCGGTTGCCTGATCGTCGGCCTTGTTCTGTTTGTAGCTTCAGAGGCGTTAGGTCGCGGACAAAAGTCCGCCACCCCAACAGACGCCGAGAAGCCGGCGACCCATATTCTGGTGCTGCTCAAAGAAGTGCATGCTCGCCCGCAACGGGCCGGCAAGTTTCAGGAGATCGACGATCCCAATCAGACAGGCTTGCAGTTCGAGCTATTCGTGCACTGCTGGCTTGTGAACGACACGGACGAGCGCTTGGGCATCGCCGGTCTGCGCATGTCTCTCACCAAGCCCGGCGGTACGCCCGTGGTGCTTGAGCGAATCGGCGGCGACCTCGAAAGCTGGCGGCTCGGCCGGCTGCGGGACGAAGTCGACTCGTGGGGTGTTCGCTATTTGCAGGCTGCGCAGGAATCGATTTCAGAGCTGCATACTGAAGAGCCACTCGACGGCGGATCGACCCGGCAAGGCTGGTTACACTTCCAAGCCGAAGGCATCACGCCGGAGGAAATGAAGGGTGCAAAGCTCGAGCTCGAGATCATTGATTCGCACCTCCGCAGCCACCACGGCGAGGTCAGTCCCCCCCATCAGCTTCCCGGCCGTGTGTGGCCATCCCGAGCCGAACGGGCACCGCTAGCAGCGAGCACAGCCACCTCAACTCCCGAGACTCCCCGACCAACGTTAGGCTAATCGATATAGTCCCGACAGGCACGTCTCCGACCGCCAACGGGTACCTCGCCCTAAACGTCGCGCCCTTTGCGACGCCAGGGTGGGGGTTCTACGACAATTCGAATCAGCTCCCGACATCTCCACAAAACTGTCATCCTGCGAAGGGGAAGGACCATGTATTCCCCTGCGACGCACACAGACCCAGCTGGCCCGGTGCGGTCTTCTCATGCTCCTGGTTATTCGTCACAAGAGGAGCGTGACGGCCGCCACAGACACTTTGTCCTGTACTGTTGCACTGTTCAAAGGAGTGTGCCTTCGAATCGCACGGAAGGCGTTCTTGAACGACCTAAGCCCTTATTCCGGAATATTTTCCGTATAAGTCACGCGAACTCAAAGATTTTTGGCGCTGTCATCGACGTAAGTAACTGATTGCAATAGACCAGGGGGGAGGGGAGGGTTACGAGTTCGACCACAGAAACGAAACGGAGAGGTGCAGCACCACCGGGGTTCCGGCAGAAAAAGTGCGCCAGTCCCAAAATGGGCCGGCCCGTAAATACGCGGGAATTCACAGCTTCAAACGCATCGGCAAGGCCGAATTCGTCATCATAAGTAGAGACGGTTCGTCTCCTCGGTTTCGCATAGTCGCTTTAGTAACCTACCCGGCTCGAATCCGTCACATAAGGCCCAGGTTTCGCGTGCTATACTGCGCAAATTGTGCGGGATTTCGGGGTTTCTCGCCCCAAATGAAGGAAATTAAAGATGGCAGGTAGTTCCCGTCGTTCTCTCTTCCTCGTAATCGTCATTCTCGTTGCTTGTGGCTGTCTGGGCATGCTGTTCGCGCAGCGTAGTCCCATGGTTCCACCTAGCGCCGACTCTGACGTAAAAGACAGCCTGAAGCAGTTCACCCAGATCTATCAGGTAGTCGAGGACAACTACGCCGAACCCGTCAACGCGGACAAAGCCATCTACAACGGCGCGATTCCGGGCATGCTGCACGCGCTCGATCCGCACTCGAACTTCTTCGATCCCAAGTCCTATTCGCTGCTGCGCGAAGAACAGCGCGGCAAGTACTACGGCGTGGGCATGACGGTCGGCCCGCGCAACAACAAGGTCATCGTCATCTTCCCGTTTGTCGGGACACCAGCCTACAAGGCCGGCATCCATCCGGGCGACGTGATCATTGCCGTCGACGGCAAGGCCACCGACAACATGAGCACCTCCGATGTTGCCGATCTGCTCAAAGGGCCGAAGGGCACCACCGTTCACATCACGATTCTGCGCGAAGGCGTCGAGAAGCCGATGGAGTTCAGCCTGGTGCGCGACGAGATTCCGCGCAACAGCGTCGACCTCGCGTTTCTGATCAAGCCCGGCATTGGTTACGTCCACATCACCGGCTTCCAGGAAACCACCGAGCATGAAGTGGCCGAAGCGCTCGACAAGTTTGGGGATATGAAAGGCCTCGTGCTTGACCTGCGGCAGAACCCCGGCGGCCTGCTCAGCGAAGGCGTCGGCGTGGCGGATAAATTCTTGAAGAAGGGCCAGCTGATCGTTTCGCACCACGGACGCTCTTCGCCCGAGAAACGCTACACGGCCACGCACGGCAACAGCGGCAAGGAATATCCGATGGTGGTGCTGGTAAACAAGGGCACGGCTTCGGCGGCGGAGATTGTTGCGGGCGCGATTCAGGATCACGATCGCGGTCTCATCGTCGGCGAAACCACCTTCGGCAAGGGCCTGGTGCAGACCGTCTACCCGTTGGCCGAGAACACCGGCCTGGCACTCACGACGGCTCGCTACTACACCCCCAGCGGCCGCCTGATTCAGCGCGATTATTCTAACGTTTCGCTGTACGACTACTACTACAACCGCGATCCTGATGCGAACGGCGCGAATAAAGAAGTGAAGCTGACCGACGGCGGACGCACTGTGTACGGCGGCGGCGGCATCACGCCCGACGTCAACGTCCCACCGGTCAAGAGCAATCACTTCCAGGACACGCTGCTGCAGCACTACGCTTTCTTCAACTTCGCGAAGCGCTACGTCGTGAAGAACAACGTTGCCAAAACCTTCACGGTCGACGACGCGATCATGCACGAATTCCGCAAGTTCCTGGATGACGAGAAGATTGCGTACACCGAGCAGGACCTGGTCGAGAACAATGACTGGATCCGCTACAGCATCAAAAGCGAAATCTTTGTCGACCAGTTCGGCCAGGACGAAGGCCTGAAGATTCGCGCGGAGAACGATCCGCAGATCATCAAGGCGCTCGATCTGCTGCCGCAGGCGAGAGCGTTGGAAGATCATGCCAAGCAGGTGATTGCCGAGCACAACGCTCCGCGAGCGGTCACGCAATAGTTCGCTGAATCTGTCATCCTGAGTGCAGATCGAAGGAGTGCATAGGTCCTTCGCTACGCTCAGGATGACATTGTTTTTGGGGTTGTTACGACGCTGTTCTTGAGCTAGTCCCGAAGCTGTCTTGGGGCGTTCATGCGGCTTTGCCCGGCGTTGGCATGAAGTAACCCCTGTCCTTTCTCCTCATTGACTTGCCTATCCTGCTATGTGAGAATCCGCCCATTGGCGGGCTTCCGCGCTGGTGGCTGGGTTTCCGGCCTTCAGGAGCGTCTGGATGTGTATTCCGAGCACAGGTCTGAGCATAGGTTCCAAAGGCCCGCTATGATGCTGCAGAGCGGCTGGGTACTCGCCGTGTTTCTCGCTGCCTGGGCGGGAGTGCTGGACTGGCGCTACCGCCGCATCCCGAACTGGCTCACGGTGCCGGGGTTGTTTGCCGGCGTTGCGGTAAACACGATCGCGGCGGGCTGGAGCGGAGCCAAAGCTTCCCTGCTGGGCGCGGGATTGGGCTTGCTGCTTTTGCTGCCGTTCGTGCTCATCAAGGCTTTGGGCGGGGGCGATTGGAAGCTGATTGGCGCGATTGGAGCATGCCTCGGTTCTTCGCGCTTGATTGCGGTGCTGATCGGATCGATGCTGGTTGCGGGCGTGATGGCGCTGGCGCTGATTGTTTACAAGGGACGGTTGCGGCAATCGCTTGGGAACATGGGGCGCATGCTGCGGGCGTTTTTCACGCTGCATCTGCCGGGATCGGAAGTTTCGCTCGACAATCCGGACGCGGTGAAGATTCCTTTCGGCGTGGCGGTGGCATTGACGGTGCTCCTGTTTGGCGTGCAGCGCGCGTTCGGCGCGGTCTAGAAGATATGAAATTTCTAAAGCGGATTCTGGTCGAAACATGTGGCGCGGAGATTGCCGAGACGGCGGTCGTCCTGCCTATTCTGTTCACGGTTCTTCTGGGAGTTTTCTTTTTCGGCCGCGCCTACAACATTTATGGAACGATTACGCAGGCAGCAATTCAAGGAGCGCGCGCCGCGGCGGCTCCTACGTGCGCGACCTGCGGAAGTGGGAGCCAGCCGCTGCCCGCTGATCAGATTGCGACCAATGTGATCGCTCCGGTGCTGCAGGCATCGAAACTGGATCCCGCGCTGGTGCAGGCCTTGGCACCGCCGGCGTGCGCTTGCGGGTCGGTGGCTTGTGGAGTGCCGGTAGCCTGCGATCCGGCGGGGGTATCGGCGACGCCTTCCATTTGCGTGCAACAGAACATCGCCTTATCGAACTCTGGCGGGACGCAGCAATGTGGGACGGCTGTTTCCTTCAGGTATCCGTACGGATTCAATCTGCCTTTCCAGTCATTCACGCTGCAAATGAAGGCTTCGGCGCAGATGCGAGGCGAGAGCCAGTGACGCCTATCTACCAGTTGATCGCGTCTGTCCGCAAGCGAGCGAATTCTGTCGGCGCAGACAATGCTGGATCGCAGATTGCGGAATTCGCGGTGGCGTTGCCGTTGCTGCTGATCATGGTGGTGGGCATTTTTGATTTTGGCAATGCGTACAACATCAAGCAGAAGGTGACGAATATCGCGCGCGAGGCGGCGCGGATGGGTGCGAGCCAGCCGACAGCGGATTTGACGACGCCTTCGCCCGCATCCATTCTTGCCATTCGGGACATGGTTGCCAGCGCTCTGCAGGGCAGCAAACTCGGTGACTGTGGCCTGGGAACGACAGCCGCCACTCCCGCCGGGGGAGCAACTCCGTGGAAGTGGACGTTTACGACATCATGCGGAAGTGCGGGCAACCTGGTGCTCACAGTCGATCGCGGATACGTGTTTACGAGCACTGTGACAGCAGGCGGAATCCCGGTCAAAATGATCACAACAAACGTAACCCTGCTGTACCCCTACCAATGGAAATTCAACCGGCTGATCACCCTGGTGGTACCGACCGCGATTTACCCCGGCACCACGCAGATTTCAGTTGCGTCTGTGATGGCGAACGAGAGTTGAGGAATTGAGAATGATTCGACGCCGAAGGCATGTCCTCCCGAGAGAAAGAGAGCGTGGCGTCACGATGATCCTGGTCGTGCTGGCCATGCTGAGTATGCTGGGCATCGTTGCGCTCGCGATTGATGTGATTACGTTGTACTCGGCGCGCAGCGAAACACAACGCGCCGCCGATTCGGCGGCGCTGGTCGCGGCGAAAATGCTAGTGGATGCGGGCGTGACGGGCGATCCCGCAAATGCCGCCCTGCAAGGCGTCGCACGAACGATCGCCAGCACCGCCGCTACGGACGTCGCCCGCCAAAGCGTGATTGCTGGACGCCCGATTCAAGCCGCCGATGTGACCGTGACCTTCCCGAATTCCGGCGCCCCAAGCTTTGCGATCAATCCTCAAGTGAGCGTGACTGTGCAGAATGCGAACTTGCCGACGTTCTTTTCGCGCATCTGGAGCCGGGCTGCGCTGACCGTACGAGCTACAGCGACGGCGGAGGGATTTAATCCTTCGAACTCGTCCACGATTGTCGGCGGCGGAGTCGGCGTGCCGGTGATCGCTCGTTGCGTGAAGCCGTTCATCATTCCGAACTGCGATCCGACCCATGCTGGGGCTGGATGCGGGGCAACGGGAGCTACCTTGTTTGATCCCGGGACGGGCGCCATCACGAATCCGGGCGTCGCTCCGGGAGGGATCATTGGCGCAGGGTTTGATCTGATTTCAAGCTGCGGCGGGACTGCGGGACTATGCACCCCCGGGCCCCCAGATGCGAGTCCAGGCCCGGGTGGTCTTACCCTCCGGTACTACCCGGCATCGATACCGGCGGCGACCAATTCCTGTCCTGCTGCTTGCGGAGCTGGCACGAATTTTGAGAATGACATCGCTTGCTGCAATCCGACGCCAATCTCGTGCGGATTCACGGCGACCTTGCCGGCCGTGAATCAGCTACCGGTAGACACGACCGTCAATCCGGAGGCTGGGAGCATTCCGGCAAAGAGTGGCGTCCAGTGCCTGATCCGTCAGACGCCGGGCAATGGGCAAGACAACCTCATTTCAGGTCCGCCGCTCACCTATCCCCTACAAATTGAAGTCGGGGGCAACCATCCATTGGCGGGAACCGTGCTGTCAGCGAATGATCTTGTGACCACCAGCGATTCGCTGGTTACAGTGCCGGTCTACGACGGAGCCGCCACACCCGGCGCCTCCGTGACCATCATTGGATTTCTGCAGGTCTTCATCGACCGAGCGTTTCCGGGCGGCGGAGGACCGAAGGCTGGGGAATTCCACGTTACTGTGGTAAACGTATCGGGCTGCGGGAGTTCTGCTACCGGCACCGCAGTGGCCTCAAGTTCGGCTGTGCCGGTTCGGCTTATCCACCAATGATGCATTCGACCAGAAACCTTCTGGGCAGGTACCTCAGCTGACAATACTGCGTGGAAGGATTCGCACGCGTCTCGCGGGCGAGGGCGCCCGCGCCACATCACATCGAATCACAGGGCAACTTTAGTTCGGCGGAGCGGCCGGGTCTCCGGGTTGGGGCGTCGTGTCGGGTGGAGGGTTGGAGTCGCCTTGCGGTTGCACGTCTTCGGTGACGGGCGGCGGTGGTGGCGGTGGTGGAACGCCGGTGCTGCGCTGCTGCGGTGTTTGCATTTGCGCCACCGGAACTGCTTCCTGTTCCTGCGCGGGAGCTGGAGCCTCGGCGGTCATGTTGCCGGGCGTCTTGGGGCTCAGTACCACACGTTCCACTTTGTTGGCGTCGGCGTCGGTGCCCACGATGATGAAGTTGTAGCGCGAGCCTTCCAGCAGCTTCGAGATGACTTCCCGCTGCGTGCCCGGGCCTAGCTGAATCGCGACAATCTCCTGATCCGCGCCCGCCGGCACGGCAATGTCCGCTTTCAACTGGCTGCTCAGCTCGTTGAGGACCTCCGCAAGGGAAGATTTTGCGGAACTCAGGCTCAGCTTGCCATCTGCCTGAAGCGTGATCTCAATTTTCTTGGGAGTCGGTGGAGGCTCGGCAGACGCCGCTGACGTGATGCTCTGCGCCGATGGAGCCAATGTGCCGCCGGCGGCCGGAAGCTTCACGATGACCGATTTGGCCGACGGAAATACCTGATACACCTGCGCAGACTTGAGATCGAGAACCACGCGCGTGACCGGCGGCTTCGAACTCAAGAGGCCAACGCGCACGCCTTTCACTTCTCCCTGGTTGACCGACATCGCACGCAGCAGCGGACCGGGCAAAGCCTGTGGGAAATCGATGACCAGGCGATCGGGTCCAGTGACCGTTTGCACGGCGGGTTCGACTCGCTGGCTGGTTTCAATTTCGATTTCCGTGGCGTCTCCGGACTTGAGCACAGAGACCTTCTTCACTTGAGCGTTTCCATTCCCGATGGGCCAGCGCGAAACGGTGATGCCCGCCACGGCAGCTGGAGCGGGGACGGGAACTTGCGTGGGCGCTGCATTGGTCCGAACCATGCGCGGCGTGGAAGGAGTCGGCCGTTGTTGCAGGACGGGCTGCGGCGGTTCGGCCGGGGCTTCCTCTTCCGGAGCTGGCGTGCTGGCTGCGGCCACGGCAGTGCCGGAATCCCCGAGCTTCACGATGACTGACTTGCTCGACGGGAAGAGCTGGAAGGGTTGCGGCGAATTCAGATCAACCACCACACGGGTGACCGGCGGATTGATGGTGACGCGTCCGATACGAACACCCTTCACGGAACCGTTATTGATGGTAAGGGCGCGCAGCTGCGGACCGGGAACAGCGTCAGAGAAATCGATAATGAGCCGGTCGGGATCGGTGACGACCTGGGTCAGCGGCATAACGCGCTGGCTGGTTTGGATCTCGATTTGCGTTCCCGCGCCCGACTTGAGGACAGCAACGTGCCGGATTTGGGCAGTTTGCGCCGTACTCGCAGGAGTGTGGAATAGAAAAAGGGCCGTAACCAGGAGAGAGATCCAGACGACTTTGGGGAGGAGGTTCATCGCCGTAACACCTACTTTTTGTGGGGATTGTAGCAGTCCCGTGAACCTGTGAATTACTCGTTAGTCGTAATACCAGTTGCACCAAAGATTAAGGTTTTCGGACGCCAGGCCTGTGGCTGGTCGAACTAGGGCTTGGCAGGCGGTCCGGTTTTGGAGCGGATGATGTTGGTGAGCAAGTCCGGCTGGGTCTCGACTCGCTCCAAGTGGGGAGATCTTACTCCGTCCTCGTATGGAATGGAATAAGTCTTGAAGAACTCGCCAGTTTCGGCGATGAGCTCAATGGGTTGGTGAGATAGATGGGCGGCCTTGAGGGAGTCATTGAGGACCGCGGAAGACCATCGGCGACCGTTTACGGCGAGGAGCTTCATGCCCGATCCGAGTCCCGACTGGTAGGCCGGAGAACCGGGAATGACGTCGATGAGGGTGCCGTCCTTGCCGAGTTCGAAGCCGAGGGAATACATGACTTCCGTAACCTTCGCCTCCTTGGCAATGGCGGCCAGGAAGGCATTGGGCTTGTCGGTATAGACCAGGCGCCATCCGCCTCCGGTGATGCCGCCCAGCGGAGCGTGGTCGCTGGTGGCCTGGACTCGTTTTTTCAGCAGATTCGCCCAGTCGTAAGGGGCGATGGCGTTGAGTTCGCGCACGACATCGTCAAAGGTATAAGGCACAACTTTGGTCGGACCACTTTCGCCGCCATAAAACGCTCGGCAGAAGTCATCGAGGGAACGGCGGCCGTTGGTTTGTTTACGGATGGTAGTGTCGACTTCGAGCCAGATCAGTTCGCCCTCGGGGTAGTAGTCGAGCCCGCGGCGCCAACTCTGCCACTGCGAGCCGAGCATGCGAAGGGTCTGTACGGAGACTCCGGTGTCTTCGAGAGGGCGCCAGGTGCGTCCGGCGCGATGGTCGAGCATGGCGGCAGTGGCGGCGAGGGTTTCGCGATACTGTTCGTCGGTCCAGAGACCGGAGCGCGCGGTCAAAACGTTGCCGAGGTATTCGGTTAAGCCTTCGTAGATCCACAGCAGGTCGCCGATCATGGGCTCCTGGTAGTTACGGGTGACGAGTCCGGCGGGGCGTCGGTATTTGCCGTTCCAGGAGTGCACGAATTCGTGCGGGAGCAATCCGGCATCGAGGAAGTGTTTTTCAGGATCGAGCAGCGTGCGTTCGCCGGTGCTGTTGTCGCTGGATTGATGGTGCTCAACGCCGTGATGTCCGGCGACATCCGAGAGCGTGTAGAGGAAATGATATTGCGAGTAGTGGTGTGCGCCGAACAGGGCGTCGGCTTCGGTGACGAGCTTGCGGTACGCAGTAATGTCCTCGGGCGTCATGGCAAGGGCGGCCGGACTGTCGGCGACCATATCGATCACGTGCGACGGAATTTCTCCGGCTGGCACGAGTTCAATCTGGCGGTAGTTTTCGCCGGCGATGAGCGGAGAATCCACCAGCGTCGTGAGCGAGACGGGTTGGAAGGTGACCTCGGGGCCCGAGGCCTGTGCAGTTGTCAGCGATGTGCCGTATTTCCAGTTTGCGGGCAGGCGGGCCGAGGCAGCGACGTCGACCGCGTCGGAGGAAACCTTGTCGGGATAAAGGACGACCTGATTCCAGTTGAGATCGAGGAGATTGCTGGAGGCCGCGAGACCGCCGGCACCGGCGCTGTCAGCGGATATCAGATCGAAGTTGGCTTCGATCTCTTTCACGCCCGCAGGAACCGTGACGTGAAACGAGTACATCTCGATGGGGTCGCGATGCCAGGGGAGTTCCTGATCGCCGGCGTGGAAGTGAAGTCCGGTAACATTGGCGATCGGGCCGCTGGGGCGATGGTTGCCGGGAATCCACTTGGGATAGACGAGGGTCATCTCGCCGGGGGTCGCGGGTACCGTCAGTTTCGAATGGAAAATGTTTCTGGGAGCGTCGGTAAGATCAACGGCTAAACGGATGGTCTGGGTTGAGGCGGCAGGGGCGGCGAAACAGCACAGCGAGAGCGCGATGACGCTGGGGGAAAGCAGTGATCGACGCAAGCGCGAACTCCCTGAGATTCGAGATAGGCGAGAGAGTAAAGGAGAATGCGGTTGGGGGCAAGGGGACGCCTGTCGCTGATGTGAGGGCGAGGACGCCCTCACGACTGCCGGCGGGACGCCGGCGCTACGGGAGTCTTGAGTCGGACGAGTCTTGCCGAAAATGTCGAGATCGTTTGATCAGGCTGAGGCCGGGTCTAGGTGCGCCGTTTCTGGCGATAGCGCAGGAGGGCTCCGGCGATTCCGGTGGAGAGCAGGACGATGGTTCCCGGTTCCGGTACCTGGCCGGGAGGATTTCCGCACTCGGCGGTCTTCCCTTTCTTGCTGCCGTGGGCCGTGGCGGTGGCCCCGGGACTTCCCTTCTTCTTTTTGCCGGGCGTGCAACCGGGCAACGGTGGCGGGTACAACGATAACGCGGCGCCGTTGTTGGAGATGAGACTGTATCCGGGAGGCGCCATGGCAAAGACGGGCAACCCGGAGCGCGCGAGCGAAGACTCGAACTCAGTGGGGTACGGAATCACGGCCGCGGTGCCGGGATCAATGCGGATAGGATTTTCGAGTTTCGCAATCGCGGGCTCGTTAGGCGAAACTTCCTGGCGTGCCTGATCGGAGACCTGGTTGCCGCATCGCGTGCGCAGGGTCATCTTGCCGTCGGTGATGACCTTCTCGCCCTTGTGCAGGCGGACGAGTTTCGTTGTCCAATAGACGTGCCCGGCGATGCGGTAGGAGACGTAGACGGTGCGGTCCTGGGTGAGTTGCACTACCCGGGCGCGGCGGAAATCGAAGTTGCGATAGTGGGCCGCGACCACCGGGTCGCGCTCAAAAACCTTTTCCAGTTCCTTGGGGTCGTGCACTCCGCCGGGAATAATCGAATATGGATAGACCGGTCGGGCTTCCTTCGAAGAGACGTCGGAAGTATCGGCCGCAAGCGTCGCGGAGAAAGCCAAGTCGCGGCGCACGTCGGTGGAAGTCCACTGCGATGCCGGATGGGATGCGAACGAAGAGGCCAGGAACGATCCGAAATCGAAGGGCAGGAGGGCGATGCCGACCATACCCCCAAGGACGAAGGCCGTTGCCAGCAGAGAGCGGCGAATCAGACGATTACGGCGATGTCGACGAGTGCGACGACGCACCCGTACGAGACGTCCATTAGGGTCGTTCAAAACCTACCTACCAATAGCTCAGGGTCGAGTCGGGGGAGACGTCAATCTCCCCTGCAGTTACCATTCCACTCAAGCCAGAATATTTGGGCTTGCGATTCAGGAGAATGGCTCTTTAGTGGGGAACACCGTAACACACTGGTGAAGCATTTTGCACACAAAGGTACAGCCGGCGGATTTCTGTTTTTCCTTTTGAATCCGGATGTTAGCTTGCCGGTGAGATTCCGCGTCCGATAAAATAGGGTTTCTCCGTTTCAATCGAAGATTGGAGTCCTACGTGAAGGGAAAACCGCGCATTCTGGTAACGGGCGCTGGCGGGTTTATTGGGCATCATCTGGCCAGACGCCTGAAAAGTGAGGGTTTCTGGGTGCGAGGTGTCGATATCAAAGCACCTGAGTTTGAGCCCAGTCCGGCGGACAAGTTCGAAATACTGGACCTGCGGGTCTGGGATGACTGCCGGAAGGCGACGCGGGAGGTCGACCAGGTCTACAACCTGGCGGCCGATATGGGTGGGATTGGGTATATCACCGCCAATCACGCGGATATCTCTCGGAACAACATCCTGATCAACACGCACATGCTGGAAGCGAGCCGACAGAATGGGGCAACGCGGTTCCTGTTTTCCTCTTCGGCGTGCATTTATCCGCAGTACAAGCAGAGTAGCGCCGACGTGACTCCGTTGAAGGAGTCGGACGCGATGCCGGCGGATCCGGAGCCGGGATATGGCTGGGAGAAGCTCTTCGCGGAGGAGTTGTGCCGCTACTACCGGAAGGACTACCGGTTCGAGACTCGTATCGTGCGCTTTCACAATGTGTACGGTCCGCTGGGGACCTATGAGGGAGGCAAGGAGAAGGCTCCGGCGGCGATCTCGCGGAAAGTGGCGTTGGCCGACGATGGCGGGCACATCGAGGTGTGGGGCGACGGCGAACAGACTCGATCGTTCATGTATATCGACGACTGCGTGGAAGGGTTGGTCCGGCTGATGGCGAGCGATTATTCCGAGCCGCTGAATCTGGGAACGGACCGCTTGGTGACCATCAACCAGTTGATCGACCTGGTATGCGAAGTGGCGGGCAAGACGTTGGAGAAGCAGCACGACCGGTCGAAGCCCCAGGGCGTGCGGGGGCGGAACAGCGACAACACCTTGCTCGAGAGCGTGCTGGGCTGGCAGCCGTCGATTACGCTCGAGGACGGATTGAAAACAACTTACAAGTGGATCGAAGCTGAACTACGCAGAGCGGGCCGGCTGCCGGCGGCAGTTGCCAGCCAAGCCGCGCGATGACCCACCAACTTCGCGGTTCGAAGGCACTGTTCCATTCCAGAACGTGGCGTAAGCCGAAACGATCCTGCTAGCGTGTGCGCGCACGGCAAGCCAGAACGCGCGGTTCGAATGCGGATGCGAGATTCAACTCATGTCTGATTTTTCACAAATCACGGTTGAGAAGGTGCAGAGCTACTGGGACCAGCGGCCGTGCAATATTCGCCATTCCCCGAAGCCGGTGGGCAGCCGTGAATACTTCGACGAAGTAGAAGCGCGCAAATATTTCGTGGAACCTCATATTCCACAGTTTGCGGAGTTCGAGCGCTGGCGCGGCAAGCGGGTGCTGGAGATTGGGTGCGGGATTGGAACCGATACCGCGAATTTCGCACGCCATGGAGCGCACGTAACGGCGGTGGATCTGTCGCCGCAATCACTCGACCTGGCGCGCAAACGGATCGAGGTTTTTGGATTGCAGGACCAGGTGCGCTTTTATTCTGGCAGCGCCGAGGAATTGACAAAGTTTGTTCCGGTCGAAGCCTACGACCTGATCTATTCGTTTGGCGTGATTCACCACACGCCGCATCCGGAACGCGTGGTCGAGCAAATGCGCAGTTACGCGAAACCGGGGACGACGATCAAGCTCATGGTGTACTACCGCCATTCGTGGAAGGTGTTCTGGATACTGATGGGATATGGCAAGGGGCAGTTCTGGCGCCTGAAGGAATTGGTCGCGGAGCATTCCGAGGCGCAGACCGGCTGCCCCGTGACCTACACCTACACGCGCGAGGAAGGGCGGAGATTGATTGAGTCGTCCGGCTTCCGGCTGCGCGATGTTTTTGTCGATCATATTTTTCCTTACCGCATTCCCGAGTACGTGAACTATCAGTACGTGAAGGGTTGGCCGTGGAGCTGGATGCCCGCTTCCCTCACTCGCGCTATGGAGCGGCGTTTCGGATGGCATCTGTGCCTGACCGCGGAGGCAGGCGCATGAGTCTGGCAGCGTGTGTGATTGGGCTGGGGAAACTGGGTTCTCCCTTGGCGGCGTGCCTGGCCGCCAAGGGCCTGACAGTGATCGGAGTCGATAACGATCCGCGCAAGGTGGAAGCCATCAACCAGCAGAAAGCTCCGGTGAACGAGCCCGGGCTTGCCGAACTGCTGGGACAAACGCAGGGGCGATTGACTGCGGTATCGGATGTCGAAAGCGCGATTTCTCAGACAGACATCAGTTTCATCGTGGTGTCGACGCCAAGCGATCCCGCGGGCGGGTTTTCGCTTCGCTACGTGGAGCCTGTGTGCCAGGCGATCGGGCGGGCGCTTGCGAAAAAGAGTTCGTATCACGTGGTGTGCCTCACGAGTACCGTGATGCCGGGGACGACCGGGGGCGCGCTGCGGGAGATTCTCGAGAAAGCCAGCGGCAAGCGTGTGGGCGGAGACTTCGGGTTGTGCTACAGCCCGGAGTTCATTGCGCTGGGCAGCGTGATTCGGGACTTCCTGAATCCCGACATGCTGCTGATCGGGGAATCCGACAAACGCGCGGGAGATTTCCTGCAGGCGCTGTACGCGCAGGTCTGCGAGAACAAGCCGGCGCTGGCGCGGATGGCGTTTGTGAATGCCGAGATCACCAAGCTGGCGGTGAATACCTACGTCACGACCAAGATCAGCTATGCCAACATGCTGGCGCGCATCTGCGAGAAATTATCGGGAGCGAATGTGGACGTGATCACCTCCGCCCTCGGGCTCGATACGCGGATTGGCCCCAAGTACTTGAAAGGCGCGGTGAGCTACGGTGGGCCGTGTTTTCCGCGCGACAACCTGGCCCTGGCGCAACTGGCGCAACAACTGGGAGTGCCGCCAGATCTTGCGCAGACCGTCGACCGATTCAACCGCTCCCAAGTTTCCTGGCTGGCGGACCTGGTGCAGCACCGGACGGAGGGCACGGCAGGAATTCTCGGCCTGACCTACAAAGCCGGGACCGACGTGGTGGAGGAAGCGGCAGGCTTTCTGCTGGCTAAGGAACTGGCGTCGCGAGGAGTGAAGGTATTGGTGTTTGATCCCGCATTCAGCAACGGTGCGCGTGGTATGGCGGTCGAGAAACTCTGCTTCGCGGCGAGTGCGCTCGAGTGCATTGAGAAATCCGATGTCGTGGTGCTGGCCACGTCGTGGCCGGAATTCAACGGAATCACCGCCGAGCAATGGGCTCGACGAGGAAATCAAAAACCGCGAACCGTGATCGACTGCTGGCGTGCGGTGAAGTTCCTGCATGACGAAGCCGGAGTGGAGTACCTCGGGTTGGGAATGGGCGAGGGCTTCGCATGAGCTCTTCACCAAGCTCCGGGCCCCCAGCGCTGACCATTTTCGCGACTCCCAAGAAGTTTGACAGTCACATCGGCATCATTCAGCGGAATGCGATTCGCAGCTGGACCCTGATGGCACCCAAGCCGGAGATCATACTGTTCGGGACCGAACCGGGCACGGCGGAAATCGCCGCCGAGTTCGGGTTGATGCATGTGGCGAACGTGCAGTGCAACCAGTGGGGTACACCGCTGGTGAGCGATCTGTTCGCGCAGGCGGAAAGGCTCAGCCGGAGTCCTGTCCTGTGCTACGTCAATTCCGACATCATTTTGTTCAATGATTTCGAGGAAGCTCTGGCGCGGATTGCAGGGGCGACCGAGAAGTTCTTGATGGTGGGGCGGCGGACAGACCTTGATGTCCGCGCAGCGATTGCGTTTGAGGACGACTGGGCTGAACGGATTCGAGGGCAGGCTCGGCGGGACGGCGAACTGCAGATTGCGCGCAGTATCGATTACTTTGCCTTCAGTCGAGGCTTGTATCCGGCAATGCCGCCTCTGGCAATCGGACGATTCTGGTGGGACAACTGGCTGCTGTGGAAAGCGCGGTCCCTGGCAGGCGCGGTGGTGGATGCTACGAACGAAGTGCTGGTTGTGCATCAGAACCATGACTACTCGCACACCAACTACGGTCCGAGCAAGGAAGAATTGATGGCCAGCGAGGAATGCGTGCTGAATGCACGGCTCACTTGCGAGAGTTCGTCCGACTATGACGAAGGATTCTTCTGGCGGTACGCTTACACGATCGACGACGCCACGCACAAATTGAACGCTTCCGGCATGGGCAGAAATCCTCGCCGGCTCTGGAAGCAATTCAAGCGCTATACGTCGCGGCCAGTAAGTGTGGCGAAGCTTCTGAAACGCAACCTGACGAAGACCGGGTCTGACGCTGAACACAAGAAGGCTGTCGCCGGGAGCCATCGATGACGCTCGGCTTTCGCAGGCAGGCGCGTTGGCCGTTCACTCCCGGCGTAGGCGCTGATGAACACCTGGCAGAGAGCCTGCGGATACTCCGGACAAAATGGGGCGAGGTACCAGGCGGGGAGCAGACGCGAGTCCGATCGGAAGATCTGCTCAAGCTCTCAGACAGCGAACTTCTGCGTACATGGACCGCGGCGCTCGCGGAGTCGTCCAGCGGCGCCGCGTACTCGGTGCGCGGGTGGTATCACACGCTTTATAGCGACGTATTCCACGGAAAGAAAGTGCTGGAAGTCGGCTCGGGGCTGGGCTTCGATGGAATCACGTTCGCGTTGCATGGCGCGGAATGGACTTTCGTCGACATTGTGGCGACGAACCTGGAAGTGGTGAAACGGCTGTGCAAGCTGAAGGGCGTCAGTAACGCTCGATTCTGCCTGATGGAAGATTTGCGATCGTTGGGGGACCTGCCCACAGACTACGCGGCCATTTATGCGCAAGGCTCGCTCATCAATCTTCCCGTGGAAGCCACGCGGGTTGAGGCGAAGGCTTTGCTGGCGCATCTTCCGGTGGGAGGGCGGTGGATCGAGCTAGCCTATCCGCGGCGGCGCTGGACACATGACGGGCGAATGCCGTTTGATAGGTGGGGCAAGAAGACGGATGGTGGAGCGCCGTGGATGGAGTGGCACGATCTGAAGAAGATCCGCGAATTCCTCGCGCCAGCGGAGTTCGACGTGGTGTTCACACTCGACTTTCACAAATACGACTTCAACTGGTTTGACCTCATCCGGCGTGCTTAGCGGCGCAGTCGGGCGCTACGAAACTCTGTGAAGAATATCTTTCGAAAATTGCGATTGCAGCCGGAGGCGCCTTTGCCCGCGCAGTTGCCCTATCCGGTAGAGGTGCGGCGGCGCGACTATACGAGCGAAGGCATCCGGCGGCATGGCGGCCTGGAGGTGTTCGACGCGCCCAATGCGGTTGCGATCAACAAGGCGCGCATGGCGAATCTGGAGGCTATGGGCCTGGGCCTGCGGGGCAAGCGCGTGCTGGACGTCGGCTGCGGCGTCGGGCATCTGGGAGTTCGACTCGCAGAGATGGGTGCGAGCGTGGTGTGTGTGGACGGACGAGAGACCAACATTGCCAGCCTGCGCACACGCTACCCGCAGCTCGAGGCGCACGTTGGGAACGTGGAGACGGAGGCGCTCTCAAAGTTTGGGCGATTCCCGGTTGTGTTCTGCTATGGGTTGCTGTATCACCTGGAGAATCCGCTGCAGTCATTGCGCAACATGGCTTCCGTTTGCGATGAGCTGCTCCTGCTGGAAACGATCATCTGCGATCACGAGAGCGCGCTGGTGCGGGTGGAGGATGAAAGCACCGACGTAAACCAGGCGCTGGGCGGAATTGCGGGGCGGCCGACTCCGCACTACGTCGTGCTGGCACTGAACCGCGTCGGATTTCCGCATGTGTACGCGCCCCAGACTCCCCCGGAGCATGAGGATTTCCGGTTCGAATGGCGGAACAATCTGGAGTGCGCTCGCGATGGCCACAATCTGCGGTGCATCTTCGTGGCTTCGCGGACGGAATTGAACAATGCTGCCCTCTTATCTTTGCTGCGCGATTAACTCGGTTACATCGACAACGTGGACTTGCCGGCTTCCAATTCGATGATCGCCGCGGAAGTGTTCTCCCACCCTCCTTCTTTTTGGCCCAAGATCAGCCTGATTACGCCGGTGTGGAACTCGGTGCGCTATCTCGAGGCGGCGATGCGCTCGGTGCTGAGCCAGGGATATCCGAATCTGGAGTACATCGTGGTGGATGGCGGGTCGACCGATGGCAGTGTGGATGTAATTCGGAAGTACGAAGGACAGATTGCTTCGTGGATCAGCGAACCGGATCGCGGCATGTACGATGCGATCAACAAGGGCTTCGCGCGGTCGTCGGGTGAGCTGATGGGATGGATTAGCGCCACGGACATGCTGCACGCAGGATCGTTGTTCGTGGTGGGCAGCGTGTTTCGCACGTTCCCGGAGGTGGAGTGGATCACGGGGCGGCCGACGGGCTTCAGCGATGAAGGCATGGCGGCCGAGATTTTGAAGTTGCGGCGGTGGTCACGCTGGACTTTCCTCGCCGGAGCCAATCGCTACATACAGCAGGAGTCGACGTTCTGGCGGCGGAGTTTATGGGAGCGGGCGGGGAGCCGGGTGGACGATTCGCGGAGGAACGCGAGCGACTTCGACTTGTGGGTGCGATTCTTTCGTTACGCGAAACTGTACTCGGTGGACGCTTTGATCGGCGGGTTCCGGTCGCATCCGGATTCACTGGGCCTGCAGAATCTCGTGGAATGCCACCGGATTCATGAAGAGATCCTTGAGAAGGAACTTGCTTCCATGAGTAGCGGATCTGGGCTGAAGATCTTTCGCGGGTTGAGTTCCGCGATGATGAAGGCGGGGCTGGAGAAATCGTGGCGTAAGCTCGTGTTGGCCACCCTGCCCAAATTGCCGGGCGCGGGTGCTGCGCCGGTTATTCGCTATCGAAAAGATCGGTGGGTGATGGAGTAGACAGTTTGTGAAGTCTGGGCGTCAGAGTTTACTTCTTCCCTTTCGAGAAGTCCTCTACCACGAATATTTCTGCGCCATGCTCTACGGCTCCAATGCCAACGGAATCAATATCCGGATCGATAATATTCGCCTTGTGATTGGGCGAATTCATGAACTCGGAGTGGGCTGACTTTGCATTGGCGGCGCGGGCGATATTTTCGGAAATCGAAATGAATTTTGCCCCTGCCTTGGTGGCGCGAGAGGGCAGAGAGGGCTCGCCGGGAAAGGTGTGTTCTACGGAACTGCGCTTGGCCATCTCCTGAGCGTGTTTGCGGGCAGCGGCGGCGAGGTTGTAGTCCCACTTGAGGGCGGGCAGACCGTTACTCTTGCGAGCATGATTGACCGCCTCGAAGAGGGCCTTCTCCGATGACGAGGTGGGCTGGGAATGTACGAGTATGGGGATGACGACAAGCAAAGATAGCGCAATGAGCTTTCGAATATTCATGGAGTCTGCCAGCAATAAACACGCGACATCAGGTTTCGTTGCAGTTCGGCAACACAGGTGTTCTTGAGGCTGCGCGGAATCAAATCGCAAGACTTACCCCGGGCTTACGGCCGGGGCTATATTCTGTCGCCGCTTCGCGGCTTGGCGCATTCCTTGCATCTGGGCAGGCGGCCCGTTGAGTTGTTTCACACCCGGAAGTAGTCCGGCCGCCAGACCTGGATGGCTTTCTTGATCTCGGACTGGGAGAGATTTTTTGAGAGCGCTTGGTCGATCAGGTTGGGGATTTCGGCATCGCACGCAAAGCGAAGACCGATTAACTGCGATTCTGTGAGGCCTCCGATGCGACCGCGCAAAGGGTCTGCCAGCAGACCCGCAAGCCGGAGGCGCTCCTCCAGCCGAATGATTCGGTCTTGCGCCTTGAGGGCGTAAAAGCGCGATTTGACAGTGACCACAACGATCGCAGCTGCAAAGAGGATCAGCCACGCCGAAAACCAGCCGGGCCGCTGAACGAAGTGGACGATGGCGGCGATTACCGTGAAGAGAATCACAGGCAAAGCAAAGAAATGAAATGGAGGATCCCAGCGGGCGTGGTTGGAATAGGTTTGCGGAACGGGACTTGCCATCGAAGAGCCTCCTGATTGCGCACTTACTGCCGATGGGAGCTGGACGTCTATGCTCGGCTCGCGGTGAGTATACGACGTGAGGTTGGTCCCGCA
>Ga0307469_10000049_pt1 | contig 44362 bp, 42 predicted proteins | sample atmos_gasesAM2C__FD_203084 | JGI IMG/M metagenome (GOLD analysis project Ga0307469, IMG submission 203084) | Hardwood forest soil microbial communities from Morgan-Monroe State Forest, Indiana, United States - atmos_gasesAM2C_515 | ecosystem: Environmental > Terrestrial > Soil > Temperate... | reverse complement strand
CGACCCGTACGAGCGTGCGGACATCACCTCCAACACCTACTACGACTGGCTGATGGATCACGTCTATCTGCTCGTCGGGGCGCAGGACTACGTGGGCGCGTTCCTGATGACCTTCAAGGAATACCCGCAGCGGCAGAAGGCGGCGAGCTTCAACCTCGAAGAGGTGATGAAGAAACTGCAGGAAACCACGCACAAGTGAGACGCATCGGGCACGCCGGAAACAACCAAGAGGAACACCAATGCAATTCAAGCTGAACCGATCGACCGCCGCGCTGCTGGCGTCGCTGCTCCTGGCCGGACCCGCCCTCGGCCAGAAACTGGACGGAACGCTCGGCAGGATCAAGGCCTCGGGCACCCTGAACATCGGCTACCGCGAGTCTTCGCCGCCGTTCTCTTTCATCGGGCCCGACAAGCGGCCGGTGGGCTACTCGATCGATCTGTGCATGCATGTCGCGAGCGTCGTACAGAAGCAGCTCGGGCTGGCGAATCTCAAGCTCGGCTGGGTGCCGGTGACGGCCGAGAACCGCATCGAGATGGTGGTGCAAGGCAAAGTGGATCTCGAATGCAGCACGACCACGGCCAGCCTGTCGCGCCAGGAGCGCGTGGACTTCAGCCTGATGACTTTCGTGGACGGCGCCGGCCTGCTGACCACGGCTGCCGCCAATCTGCGCGGATCGGCCGACCTCGCGGGCAAGCGCATCGCAGTCATCCCCGGCACCACGACCGAGAAGGCGCTGGCCGAATACCTCAGGGCGGAGTTCGTCACCGTTCAAACGGTCCGGGTCAAGGACCATGCGCAGGGACTTGCGGCGCTCGAGGAGGACCGGGCCGACGCCTTCGCCTCCGACCGCGGCGTCCTGATCGGGCTCGCGATCACCTCGAAGGACCCGAAGCGCTTCGCCCTGCCGGACCTCACCTTCTCGTACGAGCCCTATGCGCTGATGATGCGCCGGAACGACGCCGCGTTCCGGTTGGCCGTGAACCGGGCGCTCGCCGCGCTCTACCGCTCGGGCGGCGTCGTGCCGATCTACGAGCGCTGGCTCGGCGTCTTCAGCAAGCCGAGCCAGGCGCTTCAGGCCATGTACGTGCTCAACGGGCTGCCCGAGTAGCATGATCCACGTTCCAACGCGGGTCTTCCTGTGGCTGCTCGCCGCCGCCTGCCTGGGCGCGCAGGCGCAGCCCGCCGATCCCCTGCCCTCGTGGAACGAAGGCGCATCGAAAGCCGGCATCGTCGCCTTCGTCCAGGCGGTGACCGACGCGGCGAGCAAAGAGTTCGTTCCGCCGGAGGACCGCGTCGCGACCTTCGACAACGACGGCACGCTGTGGGCCGAGCAGCCGCTCTACGTCCAGTTCGTTTTCATGCTCGACCAGCTGAAGGCGGCCGCACCCAAGCATCCGGAATGGAAAGACGACCCGGCGTTCACGGCGATCAGGAAGCGCGACCGCCAAGCGCTCGCCAAGCTGGGCCAGAAGCCGATGCTCCTGATGCTGGCCGCGGCGAACAGCGGCATGACCGTCGAGGCCTACGACAAGGCGATCCGCAAGTGGCTCGAGACCGCGCGCCACCCGAAGTTCAAGCGCCCGTACACAGATCTCGTCTACCAGCCGATGCAGGAGCTGCTCGCCTATCTGCGCGCGAACGGCTTCAAGACCTTCATCGTTTCGGGCGGCAGCATCGAGTTCATGCGTCCGTGGGCGGAAAAGGCCTACGGCATTCCGGCCGACCAGGTCATCGGCACGATCTCCGACGTGAAATTCCAGATGAAGGACGGGGCGCCGGTCCTCATGCGCGAGGCCAAGATCGCGTTCATCGACGACGGCCCGGGCAAGCCTGTCGGCATCTATCGCGTCATCGGGCGCCGTCCCATCGCCGCCTTCGGCAACTCGGACGGCGATCTGCAGATGCTGCAGTTCACCGCGGCGGGCGCGGGCAAACGCTTCATGCTGATCGTCCATCACGACGACGCCGCGCGCGAGTACGCCTACGACCGGCAGTCGCACATCGGCAAGCTCGACAAGGCCTGGGACGAAGCGAAGGCGAAGGGGTGGACCGTCGTCAGCATGAAGAACGACTGGAAGACGATTTTCGCCTTCGAGAAATAAGCGAGGCTCCGACATGAAAACCTACGCCATTCTCCCGATCGCGGCGGCGCTGCTCGCGTCGCCGGTGTTCGCGCTCAACTGGAATGTTCTCAAGGACGCGCCGATCTCGAGCCTGAATGAAGACGAAGTCAGGGCATTCCGGGCGGTCGTTCTCAAGACCCTCGACGAGACGCCCGACGGAACGACGGTCGAATGGAAAGCGCCCAAGACCGTCTTCAAAAGCAAGATCACACCGCTCAACCGGTTCGACGACGCCGGCATGAAGTGCCGCGACGCGACGATCGATTCCGACAGCAGCGACCGCCACATGCGCGGGCGCTACACCTTCTGCAAGAAGGGAAAGAGCGACTGGGAGTTCGCGACGCCGACTGCCAAGCGGCCGTGAAAGGGCCCGTGACGAAGCCCCATTGGAAAATTCAGAGGAGAAGAGAGATGAAGCTGATCAGTAAAATAACCGCGGCATTGATTGCCGTCTCAGCGCTCGCCGCACCCGCAGCGGCGCAGCAGATCACCGGCACGCCCGGTTCGCCCAGTGCGACGACCACGCTCGACGGGAAGCAGCTCCCGCCTCCGCCGCGCAAGTTCGGCGGCGTGATCAAGGAAGATGTCAAGGGTTCGAAGCCTTACTGGCAACCCACCGTGGTGCCGCCCAAGGGCGCGCCGAACGTACTGCTCATCATGACCGACGACCAGGGCTACGGCGTGTCGGGCACCTTCGGCGGCGTCATCCCGACCCCGGCCATGGACCGCATCGCCAAGGCGGGCCTGCGCTATACGCATTTCCACTCCACCGCGCTTTGCTCGCCGACGCGGGCGGCGCTGATCACCGGGCGCAACCACCACTCCGTCGGTTACGGCGTGATCGGGGAGCTCTCCACGGGCTATCCGGGCTACGACTCGGTGATAGGCCCCGAGAGCGCCACCGTCGGCACGGTACTGAAACAGAACGGATTCGCCACCTCGTGGTTCGGCAAGAACCACAACACCCCCACCTACCTGTACAGCGCGGCCGGGCCGTTCGACCAATGGCCCTCCGGCATGGGCTTCGACTACTTCTACGGCTTCATGGGCGGCGAGACCGACCAATGGACGCCGTACCTGTTCCGCGATCACACCCAGATCTTTCCGTGGATCGGAAAGAAGGACTACAACCTGACGACCGACCTGGCCGACGAAGCCGTCAGGCACATGCGCGACCTCAACGCCGCCGCGCCCGACAAGCCGTTCTTCGTCTACTACGTGCCCGGCGGCACCCACTCGCCGCACCAGCCCAAGAAGGAATGGATCGCCACGTTCAAGGGCAAGTTCGACATGGGCTGGGAAAAGATGCGCGAGCAGATATTCGCCAACCAGAAACGGCTCGGCGTGATCCCGGCGAATGCCCAGCTCACCCCCTGGCCGGACGACCTGCCGAAATGGGACTCGCTGTCCTTCGTGCGGAAGAAGCTCTACGCGCGCCAGGCCGAGGTGTTCGCGGCCTACGTCGCCTATACCGATCACGAAATCGGCCGGGTGATACAGGCGGTCGAGGACATGGGCAAGCTCGACAACACGCTGATCATCTACATCAGCGGCGACAACGGCACCAGCGCCGAAGGCACCGTGGAGGGCACGCCCAACCAGATGACCGCCTACAACGGCATCCTGACCCTGCCCGAGATCGAGGAGGCGCGCTACTACGAGGCCTGGGGCTCGGACAAGACCTATCCGCACATGTCGGTGGCGTGGTCGTGGGCCTTCGACACGCCGTTCAAGTGGACCAAGCAGGTGGCGTCGCATTTCGGCGGCACGCGGCAAGGCTTGGCGATATCGTGGCCCGCCCGCATCAAGGACGCTGGCGGCATCCGCAGCCAGTTCCACCACATGATCGACATCATGCCGACGATCCTGGAAGCGACGGGCATCGCGGCGCCGGCCACGGTCGACGGCATCGCGCAAAAGCCGATCGAAGGCGTGAGCATGGCCTACACGTTCGACAAGGCGAACGCCAACGCAAAATCGAAGCGCGAGACGCAGTATTTCGAGATGTTCGCCAACCGCGGGATCTACCACGACGGCTGGTACGCCTGCACGACGCCGCCCGCGCCGCCCTGGCTGATGGCAACGGGCAAGCTGCCCGAGGTCAACGACTACAAGTGGGAACTCTACAATCTCACCGAGGACTTCTCGCAAAACAACGACCTCGCCGCCAAGAATCCCGCCAAGCTGAAGGAGCTGCAGGCGGTGTTCCTGGCGGAAGCGGCGAAATACAACGTCTTCCCCCTGGACAATTCGCTCCTCACGCGCGCCGTTGCGCCGCGGCCGAGCGCCGTCGCCGGCCGCACCGTCTTCACCTACACGGGCGCGAACGCCAACATTCCCGCCGGCAATGCGCCCAGCATCCTGAACAAGGACTACACCATCACCGCCGAGGTGACGATCCCCAAGGGCGGCGCGGAGGGAATGATCGCCACGATGGGCGGCCGCTTCGGCGGCTACGGGTTGTACCTGCTGAAAGGCAAGCCGGTGTTCGTCTACAACATGCTCGACCTGCAGCGCTACCGCTGGGAGGGCGGCGTGGGAGCCGAGGACTGGCTGGGCAAGGCGCTCGCGCCCGGCAAGCACACAATCGTGTTCGACTTCAAATACGACGGCCCCGGCCCCGCCAAGGGCGGTACCGGCGTGCTCTCGGTCGACGGCAGGGTGCTGTCGCAACGCAAGGTCCCGCACTCGATTCCGTTCCTCATGGTCATCGACGAGAGCTTCGATATCGGGAGTGATACCCGCACCGGGGTGGACGACAGCTACAAGCTGCCGTTCCGCTTCACCGGCAAGATCGACAAGCTCACCTTCAAGCTCGGGCCGTCGCAGATGATGGCGGCAGAAGAAAAAGCCATGCAGGAAGCGCTCGCCCGGGCAAGAGATTAGGAGTGAGCTCGGGAAAAAGAGATGAAATCCCTGCTCATCGTGACGGCGGCGGCAGAGACGGCAACCGGCCTGGCGTTGCTGGGGTTGCCGTCGCTGGCCTTCGACTCAAGCCGGTGAGCGCGTGACCCGCCGGCGATGGCGGACAAGTCTTGCGATGCTGTTGCTGGCGGCGCTCGCGCCGGCGAGCGCTTCGGCGCAGGACGACAAGTGGAGCTACTCGGTCATGCCGTACCTGTGGCTGCCCGGCATGAACGCGACGCTGCGCTACGGCGCCGGGCCGGGCGGCGCTGCGCCTGTCGTGAGCGTGGACGCCGATACCATTCTGGGCGCTCTCGACATGGCCTTCTTGATCTCGGGCGAGGCGCGCAAGGGCCGGTGGCTCATCGCGACCGACGTGATCTATCTCGACCTCTCGAGCGACCACAGCGGGGTCAAGAGCGTCGATTTCAATCCCGGCTCCGGACCGGTCAACGTCGCCAACACCGCGCTCGACGCGGGCACCCAGACCAACGTGAAGAGCACCGTGTGGACGCTCGTCGGCGGCTACGCGGCCGTTCAGGCGCCGCGCGGCACCCTCGATGTCTTCGGCGGCTTCCGCTACCTTTACCTCAAGGCGAAGACCGACTGGCAGCTTTCGGCGACGGTGACCGGGCCCGGCGGGGCGCAGACGTTCCCGGCGTCGGGAAGCGTCACAGGAACGGACAACGTCTGGGACGCGATCGTGGGGATCAAGGGCCGCGTCAAGCTGGGTCAGGGCAATTGGTTGATGCCCTATTACCTCGACGCCGGAGCGGGGGACTCGACGCTCACCTGGCAGGCGATGCTCGGAGTCGGCCACGCGTTCAAGTGGGGCGAGCTCCTCTTCGCCTACCGCACCCTGTCGTGGGCGCAAGGCGGCAACAAGCTGGTCGAGGACCTGAGCTTCCGCGGCTTCGGCTTCGGGGTGAACTTTCCTCTATGAGACCGCTGATCGGCCTCCTCAGTGCGGCGTTGGCCGCAGGATGCGCGAGCTTCCAGCCGCAGCCGCTGGACCAAGCGGGCTTCGAGCGGCGCGCGCAGTCCGTCACCGAAGGCAAGGTCACGGTGGCGGTCACCGCGCTGACGGAGGACGAGGCGCGCGGCGCGTTCGGCGTCGACCTCGCGGACGCGCGCATCCAGCCGGTATGGGTCAAGGTCGCAAACCGGGAGGCGATCGGCTTCCTGATCCCGCCGATCATCATCGACGCCGAGTACTTCTCGCCCACGGAAGCGGCGTGGCAGGGGCACGGCTGGTTCTCGGACGAGACCAACGCGCGCATCGGCGCGCATTTCCGCGCGCTGCACCTGCCCAAGTCGGTCGGCCCGGGCGAGACCGTTTCCGGCTTCGTGTTCACCAACCTGGACGAAGGCTTCAAGGTCGTCAACGTGGAATTGATCGGCAGCGGCGGCGTCCAGCAGGCGCGCCGCTTCAGCCTGCTCGCGAACGTGCCGGACCTCGATTCGGACTATCAGCGGTTCAACGCCGGGAAGCTCTACGACAAGAGCGAGCTTCGCGACCTGGACGAGCGGGCTTTCCGCGCCTGGATCGAGAACCTGCCGTGCTGCGTCCTCGGCGGCGACCGCAAGACTGCCGGCGATCCGCTGAACGTAGTGATCGTCGGCGAACGGCCGGCCCTGTTCCTTGGGTTCGCACGGCGGGGCTGGAACGCGACCGCATCGATTACGGTGGAATCCTCGTTGCGCATCGCCGAGTCCTCGGTCTTCGGCAGCCGCTACCGCTACGGCCCGGTCTCACCGCTGTACGTCTTCGGCCGCAGGCAGGACCTCGCGTTTCAGAAGGCACGCAGCAGCGCGGCCGAGCGCACCCACATGCGCCTGTGGCTCGCCCCGGTGAAGGCCGGCGGCGCGACGGTCTGGGTCGGGCAGATCAGCCGCGACATCGGCGTGCGCCTCACCAGCAAGACGGTCACCACGCACAAGATCGATCCCGAGGTGGACGAGACGCGCTGGTACCTCAACCAGGAAATGCTCTACTCGCACAGCCTCGGCCACCATGCCTACGCCAAGGGAGTGGGCGCGGCGACGGTCGAGAGCCCGCGCGTCAATTACACCGGCGATCCCTACTGGACCGACGGCCTTCGGCTGGTGCTGTGGCTGTCAGCGAACCCCGTGAACTTTCATCAGGTGGAGGCGGTACAGTGGGAAACACTTCCGGCGCGATAGACCCAGGGAGAACAGCATGAACCTGATGGCGCGCTGGGTTTTCCTGGCTGCAATAGGCCTAGTCGGGGCGGGTTGCAGCTCCTTCGGACCGGGATCGATCGTGCGCGATCGGGTCGACTACAGCGAAGCGATCGGGGACTCGTGGAAGCGGCAGACCCTGACCAACATCGTGCGCGTGCGCTACATGGATGCGCCGATCTTCCTCGACGTCTCGTCGGTCGTCGCCAGCTACGGGCTCAACACGACCATCGGCGCAAGCGTGGATAGCTCGCCCGGCGTTTCGGGGATGCCACTTACCACTAGCGGGTCCGCGGCCTGGTCCAGCAATCCGACCATCACGTACACGCCCTTGACGGGCAGCAAGTTTCTCCGCGGCCTCCTCGACCCGGTGCCGCCTTCGACCGTTCTCTACTTGATCCAGGTCGGATACCCCGCGGACTTCATACTCCAACTGGGCGTGGAGAGCGTCGGCAACCTGCGCAACCGCACCGACCACGCGGGCGAAGCGCGCAAGGCCGATCCGGCATTCCTGCGGCTGACGACGCTGCTGCGTGAGCTTCAGCACGTCGGCGGGATCGGATTGAGGGTCCAGGAGGGCGCCGATAAGCAGACGGTGACCTTCGTCTTTCGGGCCGAATCCGTAACGGGGGAAGTTCTCCGGCAGATCGACGAGGTGAAAGATCTGCTCGGCTTGGCGAAAGACCTGAATCAGTTCAAGATCGTATTCTCGCCGGTCCGCACCCGGCCCGACGAAATCGCCGTCAACAGCCGCTCGATGTTGCAGATGATGTCCGCGCTTGCAACGTTCGTCGACGTCCCGGCGAAAGATGTCGCCGAGGGCCGGGCCACGCCGGTCCCGGATATGACGCTATGGGCGGAACCGCTGCTGCGTGTCTCGAGCGCGAATGCAGCTCCCGACGACGCGTTCGTCTCCGTTCAATACCGGAACCAGTGGTTCTGGATCGATGACCGGGACTGGCGGTCGAAGCGGACGTTCTCGACGGTGCTCTTCATGTTCACGCTCGCCGACACCGACGTTCAAGGCCGGGTACCGGTGATGACAATTCCCGTCAGATGATGCCCTAGGAGAAGAATGATGAAGCTGATCACGAAAATCACTACTGCAGCACTCGTGGCTACCGCTGTCGCAATACTGCTCACCGGCTGCGGCAAGGACGACTCGATTTCCAAGGCCGCGAAAAAAGAGGGCGGCGCGGCGCCCGGCATCGCGGAAACCAAGGCGATCGCGGAGGAAGGCTTCATCTACGGCCTGCCCATCGTGATGAACTACGCCGTCATGTACGAGTATGCGATCGACAAAGCTTCGTCGCAGTTCAAGGCACCGTTCAATGAGATCAAGAACGAGGCGCGTGTCTACACCTACAAGGACACGGCCGTCGTCACGCCCAACAGCGATACGCCCTACTCGATTCTGTGGCTCGATCTGCGCGCCGAGCCGATCGTGCTGTCGGTGCCTGCGGTGGAGAAAGGGCGCTACTACGCGGTGCAGCTCGAAGACGGCAATACGTTCAACTACGGCTACATCGGCACGCGCTCCACCGGCAACGACGCCGGTGATTTTCTGGTGGCCGGGCCCGATTGGAAAGGCGAAACGCCCGCAGGCATCAAGAAGGTGTTTCGTTCCACCACGCAGTTCTCGGCCGCGGCGTATCGCACCCAGCTCTTCAATCCGGCAGACATGCCCAACGTGATCAAGGTGCAGGAAGGCTACAAGGTGCGGCCGCTGTCGGCATACCTGAAGCAGCCCGCCCCGCCGCCGGCGCCGGCGATCGACTTTCCGAAGATCGACAAGGAAATGGTCAAGACGGGTTTCTTCGACTACCTCGACTTCGCGCTGCAGTTCGCGCCCCCTGGCCCGGAGGAGCAGGAAATCCGCGCCAAGCTGGCGCGCATCGGCGTCGGCCCCGGCAAGAAGTTCGACTTCAAGACCCTGTCGCTCGAGCACAAAGCCGAGGTGCTCGTGGGCATGAAGGAGGGCGAATCCAAGATCGACAAGTATCTCGAGACCGGCGAGAAGGTGATCAACGGCTGGAAGGTCGGCGCGTACTTCGGCGACCGCGACTTCTTCAAGGGCAACTGGCTGCTGCGCGCGGCCGGCGCGAAGGTCGGGATCTACGGCAACGACGCGATCGAGGCCACCTATCCCGTCACCAAGACCCTGGCGAGCGGCGAAACGCTCGACGGCAGCAAGAAGAAATACACGCTGACCTTCGCCAAGGACCAGATGCCGCCGGTCAACTCTTTCTGGTCGGTGACGATGTACGACGGCAAGACGCAGCTGCTGATCGAGAACCCGATCAATCGCTACCTCATCAACTCGCCGATGCTGCCGGGGATGAAAAAGAATGCGGACGGATCGCTGACCCTCTACGTCCAGAAGGATTCGCCGGGCAAGGCGCTTGAACCCAACTGGCTGCCGGCACCCAACGGCCCGATCTATCTCGTGATGCGCCTGTACGGACCGAAGACCGAGCCGCCCTCGATCCTGCCGCCGGGCAGCGGAACCTGGCAGCCGCCGGCCATCGTGGCAGCGAAGTCGTGAGGGCCGCCGTTCTCGCCGCCGCGCTGCTCGTGGCGGCGTGTTCCCACGAGCCCAAGGACGCGCTCAAGCCGGCCGAGGGCGTGCTCGACGAGCTGCGTGCGGCCGTGGCGCGCGAGGTCAAGGACCCGGACCGCGCCAAGCAGGCGCTCGCCCTGGTCGACGAGATGGAGCAGCTCACCATCACGGCCAACGGCGACTACAAGGACCACGAGGCGAGGCTGCGCGCCCTGAACGCGAACTACGACGCGACGCCGGAGGAGTTCCGCGCGCTGTTCCGCGATTTCAACGCCCGGCGCGACAAGCGCGAGGCGCAGACCCTCGACATCCACCGCCGTGTGAAGGCGCTGCTCACGCCGCAGGAATGGCAGGAGCTCGCCAAGCTGCGCGAAGAGGCACTCCGCAAAGCCATCGACGCGGGAAGCGAGGTCTAAGCCATGCTCATGTCTCTTCTCGCGCTGTACCTCTTCTACGGTGGATCGGGCACGCCGCCGCTGATCGCCGACTTCAACCACGCCAAGGCGGCGATCGAGAAGGACGTCGCCGCCGGACCGCGCAAGGACGAGGTGCTTGCGGTCTTCAACCGCGCGGAAGACACGACGAAGACGGCCCTGGAGCAAAGGAAAAAGACCACCCAGAAGCTGCTCGGCGTCGTGCACAGGTACGACGCGCAGTCCGGCGACATCCAGCCGCTGCTGAATCAGCTGCGCGGCGAGATCTCGGAATACCAGGAGCAGCTGGTCGGCTACCGCTTCGAGCTGAAGGGCAAGATGTCGCGCGAGGAGTGGGCAAAAGTGTTTCCGCCGAAGCGCTGAGGAAGGGATCATCAGGTCGCGCGTCGTCGCGACGACGTTTCGCGGACATTGGACCTTGGTCCAATTGAACGCGTGCCCGGTCGATGCTTCAATTGGGACCACCATTTTCCGGGCAGCTCAAGGTCTGAGCGCCGGCATACGATCGACTGATAACCAATGGAGAATCCCATGCGCAGCGCACTGATATTCCTCGCAGCCCTTGCTGTTTCCTGGACCCTTCCCGCAGCCGCCCAGAAGCCGGATGTCGCCGGCGGAACGGTCGTCACGAGCGAGCCCGGCAAGGCGGCCGCGGTGCGCGCCGTGAAGATTTCTGCGCAGGTGGTCGCGATCGACAAGGCCTCGCGAACCGTGACGCTCAAGGGGCCCAAGGGCAATATCGTCGACGTCGTCGTCGGCGACGAGGTCAGGAACTTCGGCCAGATCAAGGCCGGGGATTTCGTCGTCGTGGGCTACGTTCAGTCCCTCAGCCTGGAGCTGCAGAAGACCAAGACCGGCGCGAGCGGGATCTCCGCGCAGTCGGCGGCGGCGACCGCGAAGCCGGGCGAGCGCCCCGGGGCCGCTGCTGCCCACGAGGTGACCGCGATCGCCAAGGTGACGGCCGTCAACAAGAAAGCCAAAACCATCACGCTCAAGGGCCCCAGGGGCAACTCGGTCACGCTCGACGTGCAGAATCCGGATCAATTCAAGGTCGTGAAGGTGGGCGACGAGGTCCTGGTCAACTACACCGAGGCGGTTGCTATCTCCGTGGAGCCGGCTCCCAAGAAGGCGGCCAAGAAGCAGCGTTAAGACGGAGGCGGATCGTCTTGCCGCCTCCTCAAGTCCCGCAGCGAAGTCGTCGTCCACCGAAAGCGGATCGCGAGAAGGCGCAGCAGGAATGTCGCCGCGATCGCGATCCAGGCCGCGTGGTTGGTGTCGACGCCGTAGTAGTACGACATCACGACGAAGAGCACGCAGCCGGCGAGCGCCGCCAGCGCGTACAGCTGACCCGGCTTGAACACCAGCGGCTCCTCGCGCACCAGCACGTCGCGCAGCAGGCCGCCGCCCACCGCGTTACAGATACCCACCAGCAGCGCGGGCACCGGTGCGATTCCCGCGATGAGCGCCTTGTTCGCGCCGACGACACCATAGACCCCGATCGCCAGCGCGTCGACGTAGGCGACCAGGTGCCCGAAGCGCTCGGCGAGCCGGAGCGTCAAGCTCCCCACGACGACCGCTGCCACAACCATCCAGAGGTAGCGCGCGTCCTGCATCACGAGCGGGATCTGCTTGATGAAGACCGCATCGCGCAGCAGTCCGCCTCCGACGCCGCTCACGAAGGCGAGCATGAATGCGCCCACCAGATCGTACCCGCGCCGGCCCGCAACCCAGACTCCGGTGAGCGCGAAGAGGAAGGTCGCCCCGAGGTCGAACTCGATCGGCAGCAGAAACGGAATGCCGGGCAAGCGGTCGTCCTCCGTGAATGAGGTGGCGAGCCTTACCCCCGGCACCTGCGGCGACCAGCTATGGCTGCTTCCTTCCGGACCTGACCAGTTTCACCGGACCGCAATGCGGGGAGGCCCGCCGTATTCGGTGATGCCCGGCGATTATACGGGCTGGGCTTCGCTCAGGGCGTGCGCTTGGCGAGCATCGCCGCGTCTTCCAGCACCTTGAGAGGGTTGCCTCCCCAGAGAATCGAGGCGTAGAACGGCTCTTCGAGCTTGACCTTCGTCAGCGCGCGCCACTGGACCTGGTTGACCCGGACCATGTGACCCGTCATTCCCATGTCGCCGATGATGGAGAAAGCGGCCTCGAGCACTTCCTTCGCCGGCTCGCGGTCCCATTGCACCGGACTCACCTTCGCAATCGACTTCGGCGCTTCGCCGGGGAAGACGTCGTAAGCTCCCACGCAGCCATCGACCGTCTTCAGCGAGCACGCCAGACGTTGACCACGCGGCGGCATACTTCCCTTTCAGTATTTTTCACAATGGTACCGGCATTTTCGGCCGCTTGCGGATCGAGTTATGATGGGGTCCCCTGAGGAGGGACTATGTTTCAATTCAGCGACTGTCCGAGAATAGCCCGCATCTTCGCAGCATCTCTGGCGGCCCTGCCCTCCGCCGCCGCGGCGCAACCGGCCGATTCCTATCCGAGCCGGTCGGTGAGGATCCTCGTGCCCTACGCGCCCGGAGGCGCGACCGACATCATCGCGCGCATCCTCGCCGCGAAGCTGACCGACTCGCTCGCTCAGAGCTTCGTCGTCGAGAACCGGACCGGCGCTTCCGGCAACCTCGCCCTGGAAGCCGTCGCGAAGGCGCCCGCCGACGGCTACACGCTCTTCGTCGGCAACGTCTCGACGAACACGATCAACGAAAATACCTTTGCCGACACGCTCTCGATCAAGCCCTCGCGCGATCTCGTCGGCATCGCCAAGCTGGTCGAGATCCCGCACATCATCGCGACGACGGCGAACTTTCCCGCCAACAACCTGGCCGAGCTGATCGCCTTGGCCAAGAAGGAGCCCGGCAAGATCAACTACGCCTCGGCCGGGCTGGGGAGCTATCCGCACCTCGACATGGAAAAATTTCAAAAGGCGGCGGGGATCACGCTTACGCACATCCCGTACAAGGGCGGTGCCGGCCAGATGATTCCTGCGATCATCGCGGGCGAGGCGCCGGTGGCCTTCCTCAACCTGTCTTCGGCCCTGCCGCAGATCCGCGGGGGGAGGATGAAGGCCATCGCCACCACCGCGCCCAGCCGCCTGCCCGAGCTTCCGGACGTGGCGACGATGGCCGAGCAGGGATACCCGGGCATCGGCACCAACGCCTGGCAGGGGATGTTCGCGCCGGCGGCGACGCCGAAGCCCGTCGTCGACAAGATCTACGCCTCGGTGGCGGCGGTATTGACGAACCCCGAGATGAAGGCGAGCCTCGGCAAGCAGATGATGACCGTCGAGCTCTCGAAGTCGCCGCAGGATTTCACCGAGCTGGTGCGCAAGGAGACCCAGGGCTGGGGTGATTTCCTGCGCGAGGCGAAGATCAAGATCGAATAGGCGCTTGGCTCGGAAAAGAACATCGCGCGGCGCTTCGCGCCCGCGCCACGATCTCATCGTCGAAAAGGATCTCGAGGTCCCGATGCGGGACGGCGCGCGGCTGCGCGCCGACGTGTTCCGCCCGAAGTCCGCCGGCCGCGTCCCCGTCATCATCAATCTGGGGGCCTACCAGAAGGACAAGCTCTGGGTCCCGCCTCCCGATCTGGAGGAAAAGCCGAACGAGTACATGAACTGGGAGACGGTGAACCCGCTGTGGTGGGTTCCGCGCGGCTACGCCTGCGTTCGCGTGGACGGCCGCGGCTCGGGAAAGTCCCCCGGCCGCACCGATCCGTGGTCGCCCTCCGAGGCGCGCGATTTCTACGACGCGATCGAGTGGGCGGGCGCGCGAGCGTGGAGCAGCGGCCGCGTCGGCGCGAACGGCATCTCCTACTACGCGATGACCCAGTGGCTGGTCGCGAGCCTGAAGCCCCCGTCGCTGAAGGCGATGATCCCCTGGGAAGGCGCGGCCGACATGTACCGCGATTTCGGCTATCACGGCGGGATTTTCTCGTTCGGCTTCGCCTCGGGCTGGTGGAACAACCACATGGCGCACCACATTCTCGGCAAGCCGCAGAGCACCGCAACCGACGCCTTCTCCACACCGTGGCTTTGGGAATACATGCACCACAACCTCGACGGCGACTGGTGGCGCGGGCGTCGGCCGGTCTGGGAGAACATCGACATCCCGCTCTACAGTGCAGGTAACTGGAGCGGCATGGGCCTGCACCTGCGCGGCAACACCGAAGGCTTCCTCCGCGCCGCGTCGACGCAGAAGAAGCTCCGCATCCACGCCGGCACGCACTACCATCCCTTCTACTCGGAGGAAGGCCGCGGCGATCAGCTGCGCTTCTTCGACCAGTGGCTGAAGGGCGAGGACACCGGGATCATGGACGAGCCGCCGGTCAAGCTCCTCATCCGCAAGGGCGGGCACGGCAACTCCCGCTGGCGCTTCGAGAACGAATGGCCGATCGGCCGCACGCACTGGACCAAGCTCTTCCTGCAGCCCGAGTCCCGCGGCGGGCATCGATTGGGCGCGGACGCTCCGAAGAAGACCGGCTCCGTGTCGTATTCCGCGAGCGGGATGACGAAGGCAGGCGTCGCATCGGCGTCGTGGACCTCGACGGTGCTCGCCGGCGCTCTGCCGCAGCTGGGCGTGTCGTTTCAGACCGCACCGCTCAAGGAGGATACCGAGGTCACCGGGCCCGTGGTGCTGGTGCTTTGGGTCTCGAGCACGACGGAGGACATGGACGTTTTCGCGACGATCCGCAACATCGGCCGCGACGGCGAGGACGTGTTCGAGCAGGGCCAGCAGAGCCAGCCCGTCCCGGTCGCGAAAGGCTGGCTGCGCGCCTCGCACCGCGAGACCGATCCGGAGCTCGATCTCCCCTTCCGCCCCTACCACACGCACCTGCGGCGCCAATGGCTCAAGCCCGGTGAAATCGTGCGCCTCGAGGTCGAGATCTGGCCCACCAGCATGGTGTTCAAGAAGGGCCACCGAATTCGCCTGGACATCCAGCCGCGCGACGGGGTGGGGAGCTCTCCGTATACGCACTACAGCGCCGACTACAACACCGGCACGAACGTGATCCACGCGGGCGGCCGCTATGCATCGCACCTGCTGCTGCCGATCATCCCGGAAGACTGAGCGGTCGTGAACAAGGCCCTCGTATTCGCCCTCGCGCTGTGCGCCTGCGCTTCCGCCGCCGCTCAGGACACGTGGCCGACGAAGGCCGTGCGGGTGATCGTGCCCTTCTCGCTGGGCGGCGCCACCGACCTGGTCGCGCGCATCCTCGGGCCGGCGCTCGCCGACACGCTGGGGCAGGCCTTCGTCATCGAGAACCGCCCCGGCGCGTCGGGGAACATCGGCGTCGAGATCGTCGCGAAGGCGGCGCCCGACGGGCACACGCTCCTCGTCGGCAACATCTCGACCAATGCAATCAATCCTACCGGCTTCGCCGGCAAGCTCTCCTTCGACCCGGTGAAGGACCTCCAGCCGGTCACGCTGCTCGTTTCGATTCCGACGCTGCTCGTCACCGGCGAGCGCTTTCCGCCGAACACGGTCGAAGAGCTGATCGAATACGCGCGCAAGCGGCCAGGGGAGCTGAACTACTCGAACCCGCTCGGCTCGTACTCGCACATGGACACGCTCGACCTGTCTTCGAAGACCGGAATCAAGGCGGTGCTGATCCCGTCGAAAGGCGCGGGCTCGGCGATCACCTCCATCATCAACGGCGAAATCCACTTCTCCTTCCTCAACATGGCCACGGTGATGCCGCACGTGAGGGCCGGACGCATGAAGGCGCTCGCGACCACCTCGGCGGAACGCCTTCCCGAGCTTCCCGACGTGCCGACTATGGCCGAGGCCGGCTACCCCGGCATCGGCAGCGAGAACTGGAACGGCTTTTTCTTTCCTGTGAAGACGCCGCGCCGCACGGTCAACAAGCTCTACGCGGCGACGATCCTCGCGATGCAGCGCAAGCCGGTGAAGGACGCCTTCGCCAACGCCGCGCTGCCGGTGAAGCTCAGCAAGTCGCCCGAGGATTTCCAGGAGTTCCTCGACGCGGAGATCAAGCGCTGGGCGCGCATCATCAAGGACAACGGCGTCACGCTGGAATGAGCCCCACGAAAGCGCCCGGCGTGTCGCAGCCGCGCGATCTCGAGCTGATCGTCGAGAAGGACGTGCGCATCCCGATGCGAGACGGCGCCGTCCTGCTCGCCGACGTTTTCCGTCCGGCGAACGAAGCGGGCGGAGGGGAAAAATTCCCCGCCATCATGAACATCAGCGTCTATCAGAAGGACAAGCTGTGGGTGCCGCCGGCCGACCTCGAAGAGGGACCGAATCCCTACATGAACTGGGAGACGGCCAATCCGCTGTGGTGGTGCCCGCGGGGATACGCGCTGGTGCGCGTCGATGCGCGCGGCTCGGGCAAGTCGCCCGGCCAGTCCGAGCCGAGCTCTCTCCAGGAGGCGGTGGATTTCTACGACGCGATCGAATGGATCGCGAAGCGCCCGTGGTGCTCGGGCAAGATCGGCACCCTCGGCATCTCGTACCACGCAGCATCGCAGTGGCGCGTCGCAGGCCTGCAGCCGCCCTCGCTCAAGGCGATCTTTCCCTGGGAAGGCCGCGCCGACCAGTACCGCGATCAGGCGTACCACGGCGGAATCTTTGCGATCGGCTTCCTCTCGACCTGGCACAGCATGCAGACCGCGAATCACCTGCTCGGCCGGCCGCGCGCGACCAACCCCGACGCGTTTCACAACGATCTGCTGTGGCAGTACATGAGGAACGACCTCGACTCGGAATACTGGCGAGCGTGCAGCGCGCGCTGGGACCGGATCACGGTCCCCGTATACAGCGCGGGCAACTGGGGCGGCTACGCGATGCACCTGCGCGGCAACACCGAGGCGTACATGTGCGCCGCTTCGAAACAAAAAAAGCTCCGGATTCACGTCGGCACGCATTTCCATCCTTTCCACTCCGAGGAAGGGCGGACCGAGCAGCTGCGCTGGTTCGACCACTGGCTGAAGGGCGTGGACACGGGAATCATGGACGAGCCGCCGGTGAAGCTCGCGATCCGCACCGGCGGCGGAGCGTTCCGCTGGCGGCACGAGAACGAATGGCCGATCGCGCGGACGCGGTGGACGAAGCTCTACCTCAAACCCGAGCGCAAGCCCTCGGCCGACCCGGGCGCGGTCGAAGGCAGGCTCGTCCCGGAGGCGCCGCCGGACATGTCCTCGCTCAGCTACTCCGCGAGCGGCGCGACCAAGGCCGGCGTCACTTCGGCGTCGGCTCTCGCGCTCGCGCACGGCAGCGCCGGCCGCACCGGCGTTTCGTTCGCCACCGATCCGCTGCCCAACGAGACCGAGATCACCGGGCCGATCGTGCTCGTGGTCTGGGTGGCGAGCACGTCCGAAGACATGGACATCCTGGTGACGCTGCGGAACATCGGGCCCGACGGAAAGGATCTCTTCGAGATCGGCCAGCACGGGCAGCCGGTGCCGCTCACCATGGGGTGGCTGCGTGCGTCGCACCGCAAGCTGGACCCGCTGCGCTCCCTGCCCTACCGCCCCTACCACGCGCACGACGAGCGCCTGTGGCTGAAAGCCGGCGAGCCGGTCGAGTGCCGGGTGGAAATCTGGCCGACCTCGATCGTGCTCGCGAAGGGGCACCGCCTGCGGATCGACATCCAGCCGCGCGACGGGATAGGGGCGGCGCCTTACACGCACTACCACGCCGACTACAATGCCGGCGCGGAGAACACCCTCTACGCCGGCGGCGACATGGCGTCGTACCTGCTGCTACCCGTCATCCCGGCGAAAGTCGTTTAACGACTGACGATAATCGGAGCGGGCTCTCGAGTTCGAATCTCCTAGAATTCTGCGATCAGGCCGCCTTGATGTGACCGAGCGAAACTGCTTTCATGATCGCGTGATGGGAATTGGCCACGCCAAGCTTGCGGCGGGCGTTGGCCAAGTGAAATACGACAGTCCGTTCCGCTACAGATAGGATATCGGCTGCCTGCGCCGTAGTCTTGCCCGCCGCTATCCAGGTGAGGCAGTCGCGCTCGCGCTCAGTCAAACTGCAACGTTCGATCTTGCACTCTTCCGCAGCGATTGCCGGTTCGACATGATTTCTCATTATTCGATCGGTCACCTCGTGTATGAAAGCAGCGAGTAAGTGGCACTTGCCTATCGCAGCTCTAATGTCGCGTTCCGCTCCAGCACCACCGCGATTCTTCATGAGACTGAGCGAGCTCCACCGACCGTCGGGTCCGTGCACGGGGAGAGTGACTCCAGTGGCGAGCCCAAACTTACGCGCGCGTGCGATCCAGGTTGGCTCATACGGAACGAGCTCATGCCAGAAAATAGGCGTTACTTCCCGTAGCGCACGTCGGTGCAGGGGATCAGTTGCAGCGTCGCTGCTCACCGCATCGCGCACCCATTCCTCTGGGCAATTCTTGAGATGGAATTCGTGGACTTTAGTGTGTGGATTCGGGAACCGGCCGCAATAAAGGAAACACTGAAAACCGAGTCGCTCAGTCGCAAATCCAACAGAATGCTTGAGCTCGGCAAATGAGGCTGAGACTTGAATCGTTCTAAGCCAAACAGTACCTTGAATACTCACGGACCAATCTCTCCCCCCACGGACCAATCTGTCCCCTGTTGGTCCTGTTCTGTGCAAAACACTCTACGCCTTCGAACCCTTTCCTTGCAAACGCTCCCTCGCGTTGTCAGTAGAGACGAGCTCGTAGGGGATTCCCGTCCAGCAGCTGTAACGAAGCGCCCGCTGGCCAGATATTAGGATTCACTGATGTAGTTCGCCAATGTGCTGATTTCATGTATCAAAGATGAAAAAGATAGTTTTTACCCTGTAAACACTGACAAGTAGGCACACGCAAGAAAAACGTTCAGGCTCACGTGGGGCAGATCCTGGACGGGAGAAACCCGCTTGGCGCTGAGCGACCGCTGGACTTGGCGTTAGACCCGGCAAATTCGTGCATTGCACGACGCCGAGGTCGCGCGTTTCACGCGCGAGCACATCTGGCGAACAATCTTAACGGGGAGGGAATAATGAAGACTCGCTACATTGCGGCGTGTGTCTTAGCCGCCACTATGGGTGTGGGGCCTTTGGCGTACGGCGCGCCGATTGGTTCGAATGGGCCGGTGGTGACTCAATTTCGGTCGACCAACGAATCTGCTAGCGGTTTTAACGGCTGTGCTGCCAACGTCTGTGTGTCTTTCTTCGCGCAGGCGTTCGATGACATGAATGGGGTGGCCCAGGGGTTCGTTCAGGCGGTTTTCCAGGACCTCAACAACGGCCAATTCGTGTTTATCTCCTGCTCTGGGCCAGCATTCGCGAACAGTGTGTCCGTCAATCAGAGCAATGGGAACGCGAGCGTGAGTGCCACGCTCGACCCTTCGGCCCCGGGTTGCTCTTCCTTCAACGTCTTTTTTGGGACGGTTACCCTCAACCTTACCGGGCAGGCCGACGGCAACTTTCACCTCGGCCAGGACGGCACCTTTATTCAAGAGTTTGGCGGACAGTCCGTTAAAGGCAAATTTACCTCTGACCAATTCGGCGAGACCTTTAACGGGGCGGTTGGTTCCGTTTCCGGGACTTTTTCGGGATCGGTTTCTGCCGCCAAAAATAGTTCACAACAGCGGGTGAGGTGACCGGCGTGCGGGCAGTCCTCGCCGCGCAAGAAGCCCGCTACGGCAGGCTTCTTTTTTTGCCTTCCTCGTCACGGAACCGGAACCGCGGATTTGACCGGGCACTTACTGCTACGAGATCAAGAGCGGATTATTTCTTCCCGCCGTCAAGCTCGTACGCGTCGTGCGACTCGGTGTGGACGTGCACCCCAGTGCCCGCCGATTGCACGTCGCCGCTCACCATGTGCAGGCGGTTGCCGACCACGGCGCCGGCCAGACCGTGGCGCGGGATGGGCATGTTGGGGAGCACCGTCCAGCTGTTCGCCGCCGGGTCGTAGGCTTCGAGCGCGCGGAATGCGAACATGCTGACGTAGTCCTGCCCTTCCCCGCCGGTGACGTAAATCTTTCCGCCCCAGGTGCCCGAGGACATCGCGCTGCGCGCGCTCGGCATGCGCGCGCGCGGCGCCCCCCATGCGTCCGCGGCCGGGTCGTATTCCTCGACGATGCCGACGTTGGAGGAGCCGCTCGAAACGAAGGCGCCGCCGACGCGCCCGCCGATCACGTAGATTTTTCCATTCACCACGCCGGCGGTCGCGTGATTGCGCGGCGTCGGGATCGGCGCGCGGGCGCGCCAGGTGTTGGTCGCCGGATCGTATTCCTCGACCGCGCCGACCGAGTAGTGCGGGCGCGCCGGGTGCACCGCGGTCGACCCGGGGAGCGTGGTCGCGCCGCCGATGACGTAAATCCTGTCGCCGACGGTCACCGCGACCGGCGAGCCGCGCTTGGTGGGGAGCGGCGCGAGCGCCTTCCAGCTGTCGGCGGCCGGATCGTATTCCCACGCGTTGTCGATCGGCACCCAGGCCGGCGGCTGCCCCTTGGGCGGCAGCACGAACCCTCCAAAAGCGTAAATCCTGCCTTTGTATTCGGTGAAGGAGACATGGTGCGAGGCGAGCGGCATCGGCTTTTTCTTCGCCCATTTGTCGGTCGCCGGATCGTATTCGTACACCATGCCGATCGGGTTCCAGCCCGGAGCGAGGCCGCAGAATACGTACATCTTGCCGCCGGCCGAGGCGCCGAGGAGCTCCTCAGCCGGCTCGGGGAACGGCGCGAGCTTGGTCCATTTGCCCTGAGCCAGAGCGGAGCTCGCAAGAAACAGACAGGCGATCGATGCGACGAGCGTGCGGACGAAAGACATGTTCTCCTCCTATAACCCTGCGCGATTCTTTCCTTTCACCGCGCGATTGACGACATTCACCGGCCATTCTCCCGACAGCACGCGCCGGACCTCGCCCGGCGCGCCGGCCTGAAGCCCTTCCATGGCTTTTTCGCTGTACCACGCCGCGTGAGGAATGATGATGACGTTCTCGCGGCCGCGCAGCGGATGCGGATCGGGAAGCGGCTCGGGATCGGTCGTATCCAGAGCGCAGCCGGCGATTTTCTTCGAGTCGAGCGCGCGCACCAGCGCCGCGGTGTCGACGACCGGTCCGCGGGAGCAGTTCACGAGGTAGGCCGAGTGCTTCATGCGCGCGAACGCCGCGTCGTTCATCATCCCGCGCGTCTCGGCGGTAAGGGGTGGATGCAGGGACACGAAGTCGGACTCGGATAACAGCGCGTTCAATTCGACCTTCTTCTCCGGTCCTTCTTTCACGAACGGGTCGGCGTAGAGAACGCGCATGCCGAAGGCCGCCGCACGTACCGCCACCTGGCGCGCGATATTGCCGAAACCGACGAGGCCCAGCGTCCTTCCGGCGAGCCGGTAGATCGGCTTGCCCGGCGGCACCGCCCACTGCCCGGAGCGCACCATCCGGTCGTAGAACGCGATCTTGCGCGCGCAGGCGAGGAGCAGCGCCATGGTGTGCTCGGCGACTTCCTCGATGCAGTACGTGGGGTTGTTGGTGACGATGATGCCGGCGCGGGTCGCCGCGTCCAGGTCGATCGTGTCCACTCCGAGTCCGTAGCGGGCGATGATCCTGCACTTCGGCATCTTAGCCATTACGTCGGCGGTGATGGGTCCGGCGTAGGTGTTGAGCAGCGCGTCGCAGTCCTTCGCCGCGTCGAGGAACTCCTCCGGTTTCTTGGTCTTGAGCGGGATCAGCTCGGCCAGCTCGCCCAAGGTCTTCTCCTCGACGTCGAGCGATTCCCAGACGTAGTCCGTGATCACCACCTTGGCCTTCATTGCTCCCACCTCACCACCCCGGCGACGCCGTCGACCGCGACCGTGACCCCGTCCGGGATGCGCCGGGTCGCGTCGGGTACCCCGAGCACCATGGGCACGCCGCGCTCGCGCGCGAGCGACGCGAGGTGCGAGGTACTGCCGCCGAGCTCCGCCACCACGCCCGCGACGTGCGCGAGCGCGGGCCCCAGCGCGGGCCCGGCGACGGTCGTCACCAGCACGTCGCCCGGCGCGACGCGCTCGAGCTCGCACTCGCAGCTCACCACCCGCGCGCGGCCTTCGCCCCAGCCGATCCCGGAGGGGTGCCCGTCGAGCCGCGGGCGCGCCAGCCAGATCGCGTCACGCATTTGCGTCTCGGCGGTCGGCTCTGCGACCCGCAACGGCCGCGCTTGAAGCAGCTTGATCCCCGTTTCGTCCGCCGCCCATTCGACCTCGACCGGACCGCCGATGACCTCTTCGCACTTTCTCATCAGGAGCCCAAGCTCGGCGACCTGCTCGGCGTCCAGGCAGCGGTTGCCCGCGAGCGAGCGGGACAGCATTTTCTTTCCGTGAACGCACGCGACCCCGTGATATTTCCGGCCGAGCGCCGACTCTTTCAGCTTCCCTTCGCGGTCGAGCACGTAGCGGTCGGGCGCGATCTCGCCCTGCGCGATCGCCGATCCAAGCCCGGGCGCCGCGTTCACCACCATGTCGCCTTCGGCGGTGCGCGACAGCCCTCCTCCCGACGCACGGGCGGAAACGAGCGGCTGGACGATCAGCGCCATCGCGGTGTCCGCGGGGTCGAGGTCGCGTGTCGCCATGTAGCGCAGCGCCCGCGTCGACCACAGGGCGGCCCAGCAGGCGCGCACCGCGACCAGGAACTGCTCTTCGTTCTGCAGCTCCAGGAAGCTCTCGAACTGCCCGGCGAAGCTCGAGCCGGCGCAGTCTTCGACCAGAGCCGAAGAGCGGACGACGCCTTCTCCGCAAGCACGCCACGCGGAGAGCAGCGGCTCCACGACGTGCGGCGCGATCGGCCTTTCCATCAGCCCCAGCTTCATGTCGAGGGCGCAGCGCCTCGCCCTGGGGCGGTCTTCCGATGCAAACACCTCGCGCGCGGTCGCTTCCAGGCCGAGCGCCGCGAGCTGTATACGATAGGCGCGAGCGTCGACGGCGAAGCCGCCGGGGACCGGCAGGCCCGCCCGGCCCAGCAGCGCGAGATTCGCCGCCTTGGGTCCGAAGCGTCTTGCGTCCGTCGCTTCGACGGCGCTCAAGGGAAGGACCAGATTCATGCTTGGGAATCGATCACGATGCGCAGGATGCGGCCGGGATTTTTCTCGTATTCGCGAAACGCCTCCCCCGCGTGCTCGAGCGGATAGGTCGCGGTGATGAAGCCTTTCACGTCGATCGCGCCGGACGCGACCAGATCGATGCTGGGCCCCATGTCCTCGGGCAGCAGCGCGCGCGATCCGAGTATGCTGATCTCCTTGTAGTAGAACGGAAAGAGATTGAGATCCGCCGCGCTCTCGTGACTGATCGCGAACGCCGAAAAGCGGCCCCCGGGGCGCAGCATCTCGATCCCTGCGCGCAGCGCCGCGGCGCCGCCAGCGGTGTCGATCACGGTGTCGGCTCCGTTGCCCCCGGTGAGCCGCAGGACTTCTTCCACCGCGCGCTCGGCGCCGGTGTCTATCGTGTGATGCGCCCCCATCGCGGCCGCCCTATCGAGCTTCCAGCGGCTGCGCGACACGGCGATCACGGGATTCGCGCCCGAGAGCACGGCGAGCCGGGTGTGCAGCAAGCCGCTGGTACCCGCGCCCAGGACGACCACCGACTCGCCCTCGCGAAGACCCAGCCGCTTCTGCGCGTGGCGAACCGTCGCGAGCGTCTCGATCAGCGTGGCGTCGCTCAAGGCGAGCTTCGCCGGCAGCGCGTGCAGGAAACGCTGCGGCAGGCAGACATACTGATTGAGCGAGCCCTCGATCTCGCGCCCGAAAAGTCCCGCATTCCGGCACAAATTGCCCGCGCCGCGGACGCACTGGTCGCACGTCCCGCAGGCGATGATCGGGTTGATGATGACGTGCTCGCCCGCCTTCAGGCCCTCGACGCCGTCGCCCACCGCGTCGATCACGCCGGTGGACTCGTGTCCGAGCACGACCGGATAGCGCACGCCGGGATGCTGCCCGGTGTAGATCGAAAGGTCGGTGTGGCAGACCGCGGTGGCGACGGTTTTCACGCGCACCTCGCCTTCGCCCGGGCGAGGCGTGTCCCTGCCGACCACCGCGAACTTGCGGGGCGCCTCGAGAACTGCGGCGCGCATCGACCCTCAGCGTCCCGCTAGCGTGGAGTAGCCCGGCATCGGATCGACCACGGTGATCTGCTCGACCGGGAAGTTCGAGATGATCTCTATCCTGTCCTTGTGCACGATCAGCATCTCCTCGATGCGCACGCCCCACTCGAACTTCTTGCCGTGCTGCGTCTCGAGCGCGAACACCATGCCTTCCTTGATCTCGATCGGGTGGTCTAGCGACCAGATGCGCGAGATCACCGGCTGGTCGTATTGCGCGAGCCCGAGGCCGTGGCCCCACAAATTCGCGGCGGCCTGGTCTTCCTCCTCGTAGCCCCAGGCTTCCTTGGCCGAGGGCCATTTCGAGGCGATGTCTTTGGTCGTCGCGCCGACCTTCACCGCCTTGATCGAGTCGTAGAGCCACTTGAGGGCGGTCGCGTAGATGTCCTTTTGATCCTTGGTCGGCTCCTTGCCCGCGCAATACGTGCGGTAGTAGCAGGACTTGTAGCCGTTCCACGTGAGTGCCGCGAGATCCATGAACACGATGTCGCCGGGCTTGACGATGCGGTCGGAGAAGTTGCGCCAGTTCGGCCAGGTGTTGGGACCCGAGGACACGATCACGTCCTCGACGTCCTCCATGCCGGGGACCGAATACAGATACTCCATGATATGCGCGGTCAGCTGGTTCTCGGTGCGGCCGGGCTGGAGGAACTTCATGAACTCCCAGTGCGCGGCGTCGCCGATCGCGCCGACCATGCGCAGCGCCTCCTGCTCGTCCTCGTTCTTGATCGCGCGCGCCTCCATCATCGGGGTCATGCCGTCGGTCCAGTCGATTTTCTCCTCGGCGAAGACCTTGAGCATGTTGATGTCGATGAAGTCGACGCCGAGCTTCGTGCCGGCGACGTTGGCCTTCTTCATCTCCTGCTTGACCGCGTTGGTGAATTTCTTCACCTGGACCGTGGAAGCGGGGCCGGCCGCGCCCTTGATCCAGGCGTAGGACCAGCGCACGTGGTCCTTGGGGATCCACGGCGAGTGGCGCTGGATCTGCGCGCCGATGTCGCCCTGCTCGAACAGCACGGGGGCGTCGTCGCCGCACAGCATGGCGTAGCGCAGGCCCGGCTTGAGGCGGTTCCACCCGGGAGTGAGAGTGCTGGTGACATAGCGCACGTTCTCGTCGTACATCAGCAGCATCGCACCCAGACCCGCCGCCTTCATGCGCGCCCGGGCGCGCTCAAGGCGATATTTGCGCAGCCGGTCCCAGTTGATGCGCTGCTGCCAGTCCAGTGCCACCATTCCTGCGTTTGCCATTTTCTCTTCTCTCCAGGTTTTAGTTGTTCAACTCGGCTGCACTCTCAATCAACGGTCGCGCCCGACTCCTTCGCCACCCTTCCCCAGCGCCGCGTCTCGGACGCGACGAAGTCGGCGAACGCCCTGGGCGATGCGCTCGTCGCGACGTACGCTCCGCCCTGCGCGAGCCGCTCGACGACGTCGGGAGTCTTCATCGTCTGCTGCACGGCCGCGAACAGGCGATCGACGGCTTCCCGCGGCGTCCCGGTCGGAACGAACACGCCCTGCCAGGAGCTCGACAGGAACTCAGCGTAGCCGGACTCGACCATCGTCGGCGCGGAAGGAAGCTGCTCCATTCGCTTCGCGCTCGTCACGGCGAGGATGCGCAGGCGGCCTCCGCGTATCTGGCCGATCGCCGAAGCCGCGGTGGTGAACATCAGCTGGGTCTCCCCCGCGACCAGCGCCGTCACGGCCGGGCCCGCACCGCCCTTGTACGGGACGTGCACCATGTCGAGCTTCTCGGCCTTCCGCAGCAGCTCCATCTCGAGCCTGTTCTGGCTGCCGCTTCCGGGGGAGCCGTAGTTGAGCTTGCCGGGATTCGATCTCGCGTAGGCGACGAGCTCCTTGACGCTGTCCACCTGAAACGAAGGATTCACGACCAGGACGCTCGGCACGTCGACGACCTGCGTGACCGCGGTGAAATCCCTGATCGGGTCCACCGGAAGATTGGGAAACACCGAAGGGTTGATCGCGATCGTGCCGATGTTGCCGAGGAAGATCGTGTAGCCGTCGGCCGCCGCCTTGGCCGCCGTCTCGACGCCGATGTTGCCGGCGGCGCCGGCGCGGTTCTCGACGACGATCTGCTGGCCGAGCAGCTCTCCCAGCCTGGGCTGCACGATGCGACCGACGAAATCGGACGCGCCGCCCGGCGCGAAGGGGATGATCATTCGCACGGGGCGGCTGGGATACGCCTGCCCCAGCGCAAGAGCCGGAAACAGCGCGAGCGCAGCCCACGCCAGCATTTTGCGCTTCATCATCTCCCTCGGCTTGCTCGTCCTGCCGCACTCGCTTCGGCCAATCGGGCGATTCTACCAGCCCCATGGACCGTTCTCGCAGGGGTTCTATTGGACCCGAATGCTCGATCCGTTTCGTTATTGGACCAAGGTCCAATTGGGCCGGCCTTTGACATAGGAGAGCATAAGGGAGTATTCCTTTCGTTTTGTCACGACTCTTCGGGAGACGCGCATGATATCCAGAAAGAAATGGCTCGGAGCGATAGTGCTCACGACGATTCTTGCCGGCTGCTTCGGCAGCTATTACAGCGTGCGCGACCCCGCGTCGGGCGCTCAGTACTACACCACCGACGTCGACAAGACCGGGATCACCGGAGCGATCAAGTTCAAGGACGCCAAGTCCGGCAGCCAAGTGACGCTGCAAAGCTCCGAAGTCAAGGAGATTTCCAAGGACGAATACACGAAGGGATCTACTGCGCCCGCTTCGAAGCCGGCTCCTGCTGCCGCTGCAGCTCCTGCCGCCATCCCGACGCCGCCGGCTTCCACGCAGTAGTAAGTCATCGACGTAAGTATGAGCATTTCGACGGTAGCGCGTACCGTCGTGGCCGGGTGGCTCGTTCTTGCGTACGGCGTCACTGTCGCGCAGGAAGCTCCCCGCGGCACATCGGCCCCCGCAGCGGCGCGCCCGAGGATCGGCCTCGCGCTCTCGGGCGGCGGTGCGCGCGGCGCCGCCCACATCGGCGTCCTGAAGGTCCTCGAAGAGCTGCGCGTACCGGTCGATTGCGTCACCGGCACCAGCATGGGCGCGGTTATCGGCGGGTCGTACGCGGCGGGGACGACGCCGAAGGACATGGAGCAGATCGTCACGCAGACCGACTGGGGCGGTGTCTTCACCGACCGCCCGCCGCGCGCGGAAATCTCCCCGCGGCTCAAGCAGGACGACTACAAGGGGCTGTTCGCGCCCGAATTCGGCGTGCGCGGCGGAACGCTCGTGGTCCAGAAGGGCATCGTGTCCGGCGTCAACATCGAGAGCTTCCTGCGCTACCTCACCCAGCAATCGGGCAGCGTCGCCGATTTCAGCAAGCTGCCGGTCCCCTTCCGCGCGGTGGCGACCGACATCGGGACCGGCGAAGCGGTCATTCTGGATCACGGCAGCCTCTACCGGGCGATGCGCGCGAGCATGGCCATCCCGGGCGCCGTGGCCCCGGTGGAAATCGACGGCCGCCTGCTCGTGGACGGGGGCATCGCGAACAACCTGCCGATCGACGTTGCGCGCAAGATCTGCGGCGAGGTGATCATCGCCGTGAACATCTCCACGCCTCCTCTGGAGCGCGAAGAGATCACCTCGGCGCTCTCCATCGTCGGACAGCTCATCAACTTCCTGGGCAAGGAGCGCGTCGACAAGCAGCTCGCGAGCCTCGGCAAGCGCGACGTGCTGATCCAGCCCGAGCTGGGCGACATCAGCTCGGGATCGTTCGAGCGCATGTCCGAAGCCGTCCGCATCGGGGAAGCGGCCGCGCGCAGCCAGGCCGACGAGCTGCGCCGCTACAGCATTCCCAAGGCCGAGTACGAGGCTCTGCGCAAGCGGCAGATCGTTCCGCGCACCGACACCCTGGGCCGGATCGACGAGATCCGCTTCGAGGGCATCGAGCGCACCAACTCCGCCGTCCTCCTGCAGCTGATGGACACCAAGCCCGGCGACGAGGTCACCGAGGCCTCGCTCAGCCTCGACCTGCGCCGCATCTACGGGCGCGGCGACTTCGACTCGGTGGACTACCGCATCGAGGAAGGTCCCGGGACGCGCGTGCTGATCATCCGCGTGCACGAGAAGGAGACCGGGCCCAATTACATCCGCTTCGGCCTGACCCTCGCGACCGAAGGCAAGGGCGACAGCTATTTCAACGCGATCGCGAGCTACCGCAGCACCTGGGTGAACCGGTTCGGCGCGGAATGGAAGCTCGAGACGCAGGTCGGCCAGGATTCGTACGCATTCACCGAGTTCTACCAGCCTCTGACCCGGTACGGCTACTTCTTCGTCGCGCCCTACGCGCAGGCCGGGCAGTCGTACCGCGGCGTGTACAGCGGCGACGATCGCGTCGCGGAGTACACGGTGCGCGAGAACCGGGCCGGGCTGGACGCCGGCGCGACCTTGGGCCAATGGGGCGAGCTGCGGCTGGGGCCCGTATGGCGCACCGTCAGGGCGAGCGTGCAGACGGGCTCCCCGGTTTTGCCCGACGTGGACACCAATGCGAGCGGCGCACGCGTCAAGCTGGTCGCCGACCGCCTTGACCAGGTGTGGTTCTCGCGCGAAGGACAGCGCCTGACCGTGAGCGGATTCAAGGCCTACCAAACGTTGGGGGCGGACAGCAGCTACTCTCGCGCGGACCTTTCGCTGCTCCAGGCCTTTAGTTTCGGCGAGCACACGTTTCAGGCGGGCGTGTACGGCGGCACAAACCTCTCTACCAACCTTCCGGGCTACGATTCCTTTAGCCTGGGCGGCCCTTTTCGCCTGTCCGCCTACGCGATCAACCAGTTCTCGGGGCAGCAGGCCTTGTTCGGGTCGCTGCGGTACTTCAACCAGGTGAAGCGGCTTCCGTCTCCGATCGGCTCGGGCGTTTACGCCGGCGCCTCGCTCGAGGCAGGGCGGGTCAACAAGCTCGACGTGGGCCAGGGAACGACCGGCAATCTCGAGTCGGCCTCGGTCTTTCTCGGAGCGGACACTTTTCTCGGGCCGGCATGGATCGGCGCGGGCTTCGCGCCGGGCGGGGTCAGAAGCCTGTTCCTGCTCGTGGGCGTGCCCTTTAGCTTCGGCACCAATCCCTAGCGCGCCGCTTTGAGGTCGGCGAGCAGCCTCTGAAAGGCCGGCGCCTCGCGCAGGAGGCGGCCGGCGACTTCGCGCACCTTGTCGACCTGCTCCTTGGGCAGCTGCAACCGGGTCTTCACTCCGTTGAAGTAGCGGCGCTCGGCGGGATCCTTCAGGTTCTCGAAAGTGACCTGCGCGAGATAGGCGCGCCGCTCCGGGCTGCCCGCCTGCCACGCCGCGAGCTTGTCGCGCACCTGTTCCACGCCGTCGAGCGTGATCCGGTCGATCGGGATCGACCACATCTGGTCTCTCAGCGTGTCAGTGTCCGGCGGAGCATCGGATCGGTCCCAGTCCACCTCGGGGAAGCGCAGCGCGTTCACCGCGATGATCACGATCTTGCGGGCGCGGCGCAGCGCCGGCAGCACCGTCTCGTCTGGATCGACCTTCAGCATCTCGAAAGCCCGCACCACCTCGGCCAAGCCGAGATTTTCCGAAATGCCGCCGTCGAAGACGTGGACATACGGGCGCGCCGGGTCGGCGTAGGCCTGGAGCGCGCGCGCGCGCAGCAGCGCGCGTCCCGGCGTCTCGGACTCGCCGATGGCCGCCTCTGCCGAAGCCTGCCAGGCCGGCGGCTTTCTTCCGCAGGTCCCGCCGCGGTTCTCGAAGGTGATCGGCGTGAGGAGCGGCGGCAGCGCCGTCGACGTGGCGACGGCCCGTCCCAGCGGAATCCGCAGAAGATCGCCGCAGATGGCGTCGAACTGATCCTGCGTGAAGCTGAACCGGGCCCCTGAAGTGACATCGGTGCCGTTGATGATCACGAAGGGACCGCTCCCCTTCTTCAGGTCGGCAAAGGTGGCGCGGTCGAATACCGTCTCGTCGTAGAGCTCTGCGAAGAGATCCGATTTTCCGAAAGTCCCGGAAGGCAACCGGAACCAGTTGGTCGGGGTCAGGATGCGCCCCACCAGCTCGGTCTCGAAATTGCGCGACAGCACCTTGGCCTCGAACTCGTCGAACGTCTTCTCGCCGCGCAAGGCGTAATAGGTGGCGGGGAAAGTGCCGCCCGACACCGCTGAGATCACGTCCACCTCGTCGATGAGGCGGCGTTTCACGCCGTTCACCATCACCTCGGTTCGGCGAAGTTCTTCAAGGACGCCGTAGCCCAGCGCCGCGGCGCGCGTGCCGCCGCCGGAGATGGCGAGGATCACCAGCAGATCGTCGGACTGACCGGGGCGGACCACCTCGCCGAGGCGGTAGCCTGGCGCGCTCGCCTGCTCCAGCCGCGGTGTGGCGGGGTAGTGCGCGCAGCCGGCGGCTAATACGCTGAGCGCAGCGGAGAGCGAGACAGCTCGCGCCAAGCCGAAGCTTGAGTTTCGTTTCATATTCTTCCCTATTCCTCCAGCGCACAGGCGCTCAAAATCGGACGCCCGTCCCAAGTCCGCCGCCTCGGATCAGAATTGAAAATAGGCGCTGACCATCGCCACGTCGAGGCTCTTGAGATCCTTGACGTCGATGCGGTCATACTCCGCGCGCACGCCGATTTTCCAGAGGCGGAAGCCCACGCCTAAGCCATACATCCCCGACGTGCCGGTGCTGCTGCTCGTCGTACCGTTGAAGGTCTTGTCAAGTTTGACGCTCATCGCGCCCAACCTGGCGTACATGTCGAAGAGGGTGATCGGAAGGATCACCAGAAGGGACGCGTCTGCGCCTTGAGCCTTGTACTGCACATTGGTTCCGCCGACGGTGCCTTCGGCCTTGCTGAGATCCATGTAGCCGATCTCTGCGGCGAGATCGAGCAACGGGATTATCCCGAACCGGTAGCCGGCGAATCCCCGGTAGGACGTGCTGTTCTCCGAGACCTGCTGCCCCGCGGTCTGCGAGGGTTGATCCGTCCACTGACTTTGCCCTACGCCAGCCCCCAGGTAGAAGCCGCTGTCCGCGGCTTGCGCCGGTCCGGCCAGCAGCAGCACCAATGCGAAACCAAGAGCCACGATCCGGTTACAGGTGTTCATGTTCGTTCTCCTTCGATGGTTGCTCCCGATAGCTACTTCTTGACCGGCTTGGGCGCCGGCCCAGGAGCGGAAAATTCCACCTGTGATCGCCGGCGTCCTGTGCGATGCTACACGCTTCACCGTCGGCTAGCTTCCTTTGATCCGCATCCAACTCGCCGCGCTGGCCCTGGGCGCCGCATGCGCGCTCGCTTCGCCGCTTGCGCTCTCGCAAGCGCTGGTCGGCGGGGACCTGCAGAAGCGCGTCAACGGCGTGCTCGCTCTGATGGGCTATATGCTGACGCCGGACGTCACCACCGGCTCGCTCGGCATCTCCAACGCGGCGACGGGGAACCCCGACTTCGCCATGACCACGGCCGGCGGCGGCTTCACGGTGAGCAAGGCATTCCCGCTTTATCTCGAAGGCACGCTGGGCTATAGCCGCTACGATCCGACTTTCGTCGCGAGCAACGGCCAGGCCCAGGGCTCGCTCGCGGCGAAGTGGGAGGCGTACTCGGCGACCGGGGGAATCGGGTGGGACTTTCCGGTGGCCGAGGGTCTGGTGCTCCGCCCGATCTTCAACTTCTCGTACGGCCGCGTCGACAGCAATGTATCGGCCAGCGGCCAGACCGGAGCGGGCGCTGAGTTCGACTTCCTCGCGAACGGCCGGCTCGACGCCTACGGCCTCGGCGGCTCGCTGGTGCTCGACTACGAGCGTTACCGGCCCGAGAACGAGATCGACGTCGAGCTGCGGTATACCAACATCTACCTCAGGAGCTTCGGCGGCAGCTCGACCGCGGTGCAAGGCAGCGCCGATTCCCAGAGCGTGAGCCTGTGGACCCGCTGGCGCGCGCCGACGGGTATGACCCTGCTCGATAGGCCGCTTCGCTACGTGCTCGAGTTCGCCTACACGACCTTCCTCGGCGACCTCGACGGCGTCCTCGGGTTCAATGATCTGGGCTCGGTCGGAACGGGCCTGGAGCTCGACTCGAGCGCCTACGACATCGGCGTGACGCGCACGCGCCTGATGTTCCGGTACAAGGCCGGCGAGCACGTAAGGGGATGGTCGGTCGGGCTGGCGGTCAGTTTCTAAACTCTAACCCGCCGCCCTCGCCTGCGCGCGCGGCGTCTCCGCGGAGATCGGCAGCGGCACGGCGCGCTTGAGCCGCGCCGACAGGTCGAACGCCTTGGTCAGCATCAGCCGGTTGTGCGCTTCTTCCGCGGTCGCGTGCTGGGTGGCCAGGCCCAGCGACACCCGGTTCAACCAGCTCTCGGTCTCCTCGCGCATCGGCCCGCGCAGCTCGCCGAGCGCGATATCGCCCGGCGGATAGCTGCCGAGGAAATCCACCCGCCGCGCGGCGTCCGGAGCGTAGCCCTCCCCTTGCGCCTTGTTGGTCGCGAGCACGATGTCGCGGTGCGTGTCGTCGATGGTGAGCACGCCCTCGGTGCCGACGATGCCGACCTCAAGGCTGTAGACCGCGCCGGGCCACACCTTGGGCAGCGCCCAGGAGATCGAGGCGTGATAGAGGCTGCCGTCCTCGAAGACGATCACCCCCGCGGTGGCGTCGATCCCCTTGCAGATGGGCCCCAGCGCCTTGTCGACCGAGCGCGCGTAGACCTCGACGGGCTTCTTCGCCTCCATCATCCACATGACGATGTCGAGCGCGTGCGTGCCCGAGATCACCATCGGCGAGATCGACGACGGATCGTCGGTGCGCTCGTAGTTGTCCAGGGCAACCAGCCGGTTCATGAAGGCGCGCGAGGTGACGAGCGTCACGTCGCCCAGCGCGCCGGTGCGCACCTTCTCCTTCGCCGCGAGCCAGCGCCGGCGGAAGCGCTGCGTGTAGCCGACCACGGCGTCGACGCCCGACTTCCGGATCGCCGCGAGAACGCGCTCCGAATCGGCGAGGTCGGTCGCAAGCGGTTTCTCGATCAGCATCGGAAGCTTTCGCTCGACCGCCGCCAGGATGGGCTCGACGTGCAGATGCTCGTCGGTGGCGATGATCGCGGCGGTGACCTCGGGGCGCGCGAGCAGCTCGCGGAAGTCCGCCGTGACGAAATCGGCGCGGATCTTGGCCGCGACCTCCTTCGCGCGGTCGGGCTTGATCTCCGCGAGGCCGATGAAATCCACCTGCGGATGCCGCGCCGCCACCTCGCCGCGGAACAGGCCGACGCGGCCACCGCCTACGATGGCGAGGCCGATCCGCTTAGGATTTTTTTTCATAAAACCGGGGACAGACCACGGTTTTCATGTTGAACGGTATGGAGAGAAGAAACCGTGGTCTGTCCCCGGTTTTCAGGCCGCGGCGCGCACCGACTTCGACGGAGCGGTGCCGATCGACACGGCCTCGTTGCGCTCGGCCGAAAGGTCGGCGGCGATGTAGACCTCCATCACCATGCGCGCGTGCTCGGGCGCCACCATCACCGGCCGGTCGTGCACCACGGCTTCGAGGAAGTGGATGGTCTCGGCCGCCATCGGCCCGGCGTAGGTGTGCTCGACTCGCTCGCCGGGCATGGTCGACATCGGCAGCTGCATGCCCTTCGCCATGGTGTTCAGGACCACGTCGCGGTGGCTGTCATCGACGAACAGCGCGCCCTCTGTCCCTATCATCTCGATCCAGGTCGTCGAGAAGTTCGGATAGCCGGGCGGCAGGCTCCAGCCGCCGCCGACCACGAAGGAGAGGCCGCTGTCCATGGTCACCGAGAGCCACTGCGTGTCCGGGATCGGCTGGCCGCTCGCCTCCTGCATCGCCCCGAAGTTCGCCTGCGAATACACGCGCACCGGCTTCGCCGGCTCCAGGCACCACAGCACGAAGTCGAGGTCGTGGGTCGCCTCCATCGCCGCGGGCGAGAGCTTGACGCGCCCGCTGATCTTCTTGCCCAGGCCCCGGGTGATGTGCCGCGAGACGAGCGCGCTCACCGGCTTGCCGATGGTGCCGTTGCGGATCGACGCTCGCACGTAGGCGAACTTCGGATTGAAGCGCTGCGAGTAGCCTATGGTGAATTTCAGGCGGTGCTTGCGCGAGAGCGCGATCAGCTCATCGGCCTCGCCGAGCTCCATCGCGATCGGCTTCTCCAGGAACACGTGCTTGCCCGCCGCGAGGCAGTCGCGCGCCATCGGGAAGTGCGTGGTCTCGGGCGTCGCCGAGATGTAGACGGCCTCGATCTCGGCGTTGTCCAGCAGCTTGCGATAGTCGGCGACCGCGCTCTTGGCCCGGGTCGCCTTGGCGACTTCGGCGAGCCGCTCGGGGCGGATCTCCGCGAGGTGCAGGCTTTTCGTCAGGGGATGGGCGGCGCAGGTTTCGGCGCGGATGCCGCCGCACCAGCCCGTACCGATGATCGCCACGCCTATCTGCTTCATGGGACCTCCAGGGTGCCCCTCAGTTGCGTTCAGGACTGCGTATTATCGCCTGATCTTGAGCAGCCGGGCAGCCGTCTCCCCCATTATCTTCTGCTTGTCCGCTGAAGAGAGGCGCGGCACGCTGTTGATCAGCCCCACCGGATCCTCCTCCCCCATATCGAACGGATAGTCGGTTCCGAGGAGCACTTGCTGCGGCCCGAACTTGTCGATCAGGTTGCGCAGCATCTCGGGATCGAACGTGATCGTGTCGAAGTAGAACTTCTTGAGATAGCTCGTCGGCGGCTTCTTGATCACGGTGCGGCAATCGGGACGCGCGCGCCAGCCGTGGTCCATGCGCGCCCAGTAGTGCCCGAGAAAGCCGCCCGCGTGGGGCAGGACGATCTTCAGTCCCGGATGCCGCTCCATGACGCCGCCGAAGATGAGATGGCTGGTGCCGACCGTCGTATCCAGGGGATTGCCGATCAGGTTGTTGAGATAGTGGTCCATCAGCCGCTCGCCCTGCGTGAAGCCGATCGGATGCATGAAGATCACGATGTCGAGCTCTTGCGCCTTAGCGAAGAATTTGTCGAGGTTCAGGCTGGCGTCGGTGAGCTCCTTGCCGTTTACATTCGGATTGATCTCCACGCCGCGCAGGCCGAGCTGCTTCACGCAGCGCTCGAGCTCCGCGACCGTCAGCTCGACGTTCTGCAGCGGCACCGTGCCCAGGGCGACGAAGCGGTCGGGCCAGGTCGCGACGATCTGCGCCAGCCGGTCGTTGATCATGCGCGAGACCTCGAGTCCCAGGCCGGGATCGGTCCAGTAGTAGGTCTGCTGCGGCGCGGGGCACACCGCCTGGATGTCGATGCCCATCTTGTCCATGTCCGCGAGGCGCACCTCGATGGTGGAGAGCTTGGGGGCGCGGTCGTGCATCTGCTTGACGTTCACCTCGCGGGTCAGCTGGCTCGCGAACTTCACCCCGGGTTCGTATTGCGACGGGTTCAGATGCGCGAGCTTGGCCGCGGCGTCGCGATTCAGGTAGTGGCAGTGGATGTCGACCCGCAGGCTGCGGCCCTTCCTGTCGCGCACCACGGTCTTCGCGTGCTTTTTCGAGCGCGAGGCCTTCGACGCGCCCTTGCGCGCGGTGGCCATCGCCGGGTGATAGTGGCCAGGCTGGTCGCAGCCTGGGGTGACGCAGGTGAACATCATGAGCGTGCTTCTCCAGTAGACAAGTTAGAAAACTCCAAGATGCTGCGTGATCAGGTTCTGGTCTCCGCGGACGCGATCCACGCCGCCGTGAAAGGCGACGCGCCCGGTGTTGAGAATGACGACCTCGTCGGCGAGGTCGAGCGCGAGCTTGACGTTCTGCTCGACCAGCAGGATCGACTGGCCCTCCACCTTCAAGCGAGCGATGATGCGGCCGACTTCGGCGACGATGATCGGCGCCAGCCCCTCGGAGGGCTCGTCCATCAGCAGCACGCGCGGGTTGCTCATCAAGGCGCGCCCGATCGCGAGCATCTGCTGCTCGCCCCCCGAGAGCGAGCCTGCGACCTGCTGCAGCCGCTCCTTCAGCTTCGGAAACAGGCCGACCACGCGCTCCAGCGTCCAGGGGTTCGCGGTGCCCGGACGCGTTTGACGCGATACGACGAGATTCTCGCGCACGGTGAGCGTGTGAAAGATGCGCCGACCCTGAGGCACGAAGCCCACGCCCTTGCGCGCGATCGTCTCGGGCGCGAGCCGCGAGATCGGCTCGCCGAAGAGCCGGATCTCGCCGCGCCGCGGCGGAAGGAAGCCGATGATGCTGCTCATGCAGGTGGTCTTGCCCGCCCCATTGCGGCCGAGCAGCGCAAGAACCTTTCCCGCGCTCAGGGCGAACGACACTTCGTGAAGCACGTGGCTCTCGCCGTACAGCGCGTCCACCCCAGAAAGTGACAGAACCTCGCTCATCTAGTCACCCAAATAGACTTCCCTGGTCTTCGGATGGGCGATGATCTCGGCGCGCGTGCCCTCGACGATCACGCTGCCGTAGTGGAGCACGGTGATGCGCTCGGCGAGATCGAGCGCCGTATCCATGTCGTGCTCGATCATCACCACCGTGACTTCCCGCGGGATACGCGAAATCAGCTCCTTCATCGCCGCGCGCTCCTCTCGCGACAGGCCGGCGAGCGGCTCGTCGAGCAGCAGCAGCCGGGGCTTCTGCGCGAGCGCCATGGCGATCTCCAGGCGCCGCTTCTCCCCGTAGGCGACTTCCCCGATCGGGCGCTGCGCCAGGTGCTCGAGGCCGACGCGCCGGAGGACCTCGCGCGCCTCCTCACCCAACTCGGCGTACCGCGCAAGAGCCCGGAACGTCCGCCAGCGCAGGCCGCGCAAGCCCAGCAGCGACAGCACGATGTTGTGCTGGAGCGAGTCCTTCGGGAACAGCGTGATGATCTGATAGGTGCGCGCGAGGCCGCGATGCGCGCGCTGGTGCGTCTTCAGACGCGACACCTCGTTCCCGAAGAGGCGGATCGAGCCGCTGTCGCGCTCCAGGTCCCCGGTGATGAGGTTGAACAAGGTCGTTTTCCCGGCACCGTTCGGCCCGATGATCAGGCGCCGCTCCCCGGGTTGGACTTCCAGCGACACGCCGTTCATCGCGGGCAGTCCCCCAAAGGATTTGCGCAGGTTCTCGAGCTGCAGCGCCGGCGTCACCGCGCTCTCCAACGCGCCCAGAGCCGCCGCGCCCCCGGGACCACGCCTTCGGGCACGAAGATCACGATGAGGACGAAGACGAAGCCCATCAACATGTTCCAGCGCTCGACGTATGCGGACACGTAGTTCTTGAGCAGCATGATGATCGCCGCGCCCACGATCGGACCCGCGAGAGTCCCCGAGCCGCCGGCGATCACCCCGAGCAGCGCTTCCGCCGAGCTGGTGATCGATAGCGAAGCGGGGTGGATGTACTTGTTGTAGTACACGAACAGCAGCCCCGACACCGCGCCCCAGAACCCGGAATATACGAAAGTGACCCAGCGGATCGTCCACACGTCGTGGCCGAGCGCGCTCATGCGGCGCGGCTGATCCCGCGTGCCCCGCAGCGCAGCACCGAACGGCGACGCGACGAACATCGCCATAAGGAAGATCGCGACCACGGTCACCGCCAGCGCGAAATAATAGAAGGACGCGGCGCTGTCGAGGCTCCAGCCGAAGGGCGCGGGACGGGTGAGGCCGCGCAATCCGTTGTCGCCGTCGGTCACCGACACCCAGCGGTACGCCGTGCCCCACAGAACCTGCGACAGGGCGAGCGTGATCATGAGGAAGCCGAGGCCGGTCGCGCGGAGCGATATCCAGCCGAACGCGCACGCGACGAGCGTCGTCGCCAGCAGCGCCGCCGGGGCGGTGGCCCAGTGCCCGAGGCCGAGCTTGAGCGACATCCACGCCGAGAGGTACGCGGCGAGCCCCAGCCACGAGGCGTGGCCGAGGGAAGGCAGGCCGCCGTAGCCGACCAGCAGGTTCAGGCTCGCCGCGAAAATGGCCGCGATGAAGATCTGGCTGGTGAGATTGACGTAGTACTCGCCGGCGACCCACGGCAGCGCGGCGAGCCCCGCCGCGAGCACGATCCATCGAGCCCATTTCGTCATACGGTCCGGCGCCCGAACAGACCGCGCGGCCGGAACGCGATCACCACGATCATCGGCAGGAACAGGATCACGTAGGCGAGGTCGGGAAGGAGCGCCGTGCCGAAGGTGTAGATCGCGCCGATGACGAAGCTGCCGACGAACGCGCCCAGAAGGCTGCCGATCCCGCCCAGGATCACCACGATGAGCGCGAGCGGCAGCATGTCGGCGTCGAGGCCCGGATAGGCGGACATGATCGGCCCCCCGATGATGCCCCCTGCGCCGGCGAGCCCCGCCCCCAGACAGAAGACCGCAGTGAAGAGCTTCGACACGGGAATGCCGACCGCGCGGGCCATCGGCATGTCGTCGACCCCGGCGCGGATCATCGCGCCGATGCGCGTGCGCTCCATGAGGACGTAAAGAACGATCGCGGTCACCACGGCGATCGCGAGCACGACCAGCCGGTAGGTGGGAAAGGCCACGCCTCCGATGCGCAGCGGCTGCTGCAGCGCGAGCGGGGTCTGCACCGGGATCGGGTCGCCGCCCCAAACGATCAGGCAGAAGTCGGCGACGATGAACGAGATTCCCAGCGTCACCAGCACCTGCCCCAGCGCGTTGCCCGCCAGGGCGCGAAGGATGAAACGCTCGATCAGGCCGCCGAATACCGCGATGACCGCGCCCCCGATCAGCGCGGCGAGCCACAGGTTGGGCACGAATTTCAGGATCGTGACCCCGACGTAGGCGCCCAGCATATAGAGCGACCCGTGCGTCAGGTTGGCGATGCGCATCAGCCCGAAGATGAGCGAGAAGCCGGCGGCGAGCAGGAACAGCAGCCCGCCCAGCGCGAGGCTGTTCAGCGTTTGTATGATCCAGTACTGCACCAAAAAAAAGGGCCGGTGGTCCCGGCCCCGTGTTCCCCTGTTTCTTACGACTCGAGATTCTTCGCGGGCGGCCAGTCGCGCGAATAGACCGGGTTCTTCAGGAACTCCTGCTCCTTGTAGGTCCAGAACTGGCTCACGTCCGGGTAGGTGTAGATCACGGTGTTCACCAGGCGCCCGTCCTTGCGCTCGACCTTGCGAATGTACACGTTGCCGATGACGTTGCCCAGGTGGTCGAAGCGCACCGGACCGCGCGCGGTATCGACCTTGATCGCGCGCACCGTCTTCATGAACGCCTGCTTGTCCTCGATCTTGCCGTGGATCTTCTGCAGCGTCGCGTCGAGCACAGTAGCCTCGACGTAGGTCGCCGCCGCGTAGAACCCCGGGTCGTAGCCCCAGTCGACGCGGAAGTTCGCGGCGAAGCGCTTGTTGATCGCGTTCTCGATTTCCGCGGAATACCAGCACGAAGTGATGATGCCGAGCGCCTCGTCGCCCATGTTGCGCAGCACCGCCTCGTCGAAGGCGGTCATGCCGCCGACGACCGCGATCTTCCCCCGCAGGCCGTATTCGTTGAACTGCCGGAAGAAGCGGAAGCCGTTCGAGCCCGCGAAGCCGAGGAAAATGGCGTCCACGTTCGTCTTCAATTGAGCGATGTAGGTCCCGTAGTCGGGAACGGTGAGCGGCGGAAACAGCTTCTGCACGATCTTCCCGCCGGCGTCCTCGAACACGCGCTGGAAGCCCGCGCACATCTCGTGCCCGTAGGCGATGTCGTCGGCGATGGTGATCATGCGCTTGAACTTGAGGGTCTTGGCGCAGTAGTCGGCCAGCGGCTGCGCGCTCTGCGACGAGGTCGAGGTGCCGCGCGTGAACCAGGGGTTGGGCTTGCGCTGGGTCATGTCCTCGGCCGCGGCGACCGACAGCGTCAGCAGCTGCTGCGATCGGATGTAGTCGTCGGAGGCGAGCGCCGAAGCGGTGTCGAGCGGACCGATCATGATCTGTATCTTGTCGCGCTCGACCAGCTCCTGGAGCTTGGTGCGCGACTGCGCGGGCACGCCGCCCGAGTCGCCGACGAAGAGCTCCACCTTCCGGCCCGCCATCATGTAGTCGCGCTCCTTGAGGTACTGCACCAGGGCGCGCTCCATGTCGATGCCGCCGGATGCGAGCGGCCCAGTCTTGACGGTCATGAGACCCAGACGGATCGGACTGCTCTGCGCAAATGCGAACGAAGGAAACGCGGAGGCGCTCACGCCGGCGCCGGCGGCCTGGATAAATCGTCTGCGATTGAATGTCATCATCCCCTCCTTTGCGTAATCAGTGCGTCGGCGGCGTCTTGGGAGCGTCCGGCTGCTTGAGCGGCTGCGACCGGTCGAAAGCGTCGATTTTCATGCATTCGCCGAAAATGCGCATCACCGTCGGCACGCCCGCCGTCGCGACGTTGAAGAATTTCGCGCCGAAAACCTGCGAAGCCAGGCAGATGTCGGCGATCGTCACCGCGTCGCCGTGGCAGAAGCGCCCGGTCTCCTTCTCCTTGGCGAGATGCGCCTCGAGGGCTTCCAGCGCCGCTTGAGTCCAGTGCGCGAGCCATTTGTTGCGCGCCGGCTCGTCCTGGCGCATTTCTTTCTCCAGATAGCCGCGGATCCGCGGGACTACCAGCGGATGCCCGTCGCTCACGACGATCTGGGCGAGGCCGCGCACGCGCGCGCGGCCGCGCGGGTCCTTCGGCAGGAGCGGCGGCTTGGGGTGCGTCTCCTCGAGGTACTCGAGGATCGCCATCGACTGGAACAGCGGGGCCCCGCCGTCGACCGCCAGCGCGGGCACCACGCTCTGCGGGTTGACCGCCTTGTACTCCGACGAATGCTGCTTTCCCTCGAGCAGGTTGATCGAGATCTGCTCGGCTTCGACCCCTTTGAGCGCGAGCGCGGTGCGCACGCGGTAGGTGGCGAGAGAGCGCCAGAACCCATACAGCTTCAGTGCCACGGCTTCTCCTCAGCGTTTGGCAGGAATCACGGGGAAGAGCACATAGGACTCTTTTCCCGGGCCGGAATGGAGCGTGATCCGCCCGCCGAATACCGCGGCCGGACGGTCGCGCGGATCATCATGCAGGAAGGGCCCGCAGCCGCGCAACTCGTTTTTGAAATTCGACAGCCGCGCCCCAGTCGAGCGCTGCCATTCGTAGTCCCTGCCGCGGACCGTCAGCGCGACCCTGTGCCCCGCCGAGACGACGATGGACGTCGGCCACAGCTCGACGTCGAGCTGCACCACCTCGCCCGCCTTGAGCGGCCGGGGCTCGTCGTGGGAGTGATAAGGCCGGAACTCGGTCGAGAGATCCGGATCCAGCTTGCGGTGCGAAGCGCGCAACCAGCCCTGCGCGACCGGGGTGTGCGGATCGACCGCGCCCATGAACACGACTTCGCGCAGATCGGGGGTGAAGACGCGGAAGACCAGAAACACGTCCGCGTCGCTCGTCGAGGAGGACAGGAACAGGCGCGCGGCGAGCGGCCCGGTGATCTCGGTCTCGTGCTCGAGCGGCGCGGAGAGGAAGGTCGCTCCATCTCCGAGCGCATCGTATGCAGTCCTGCCCGCCGCCCTGGGCGGCTCGGGTCCGAGAGCATGCGTCACCGGGTCGAGATAAAGCCTGGTCCAGCGCGTGCGCGCGATGGGCCATTCGTCCTCGTGCCGCACGACGAACTTGCCGATGTGGCGCACCTGCAGCTGCACCTTCGGTTGACTCTTCCAGTCGCCCTTCCCCTTCAGGAAGTGGTCGAAGAAGCGCAGCTGCAGCTTGCGCCCGTAGTCGGTATAGAAGTGCGTCCAGTGCTCGATGCCATGCGCTTCGAGCCATTTGTCTTTACTTTTACTTCTAACAAAACCTTCAAAGTTTCCGCGCGGATGCAGCCCCTGCCCTCCCCAGTTGGCCGTGGACAGGAGGGGCACGGTGACCTTCTCCCAAACCGGCGAGCGCGCCTTGTGATAATCGTCGTCGAGCGGATGCGCGAGGATGTCGTCGCCGAAGTCGCAGCGGTTCTTCTGGAGCTCCTGGTCGGAGAGCGTCTCGTCGCCGCAGACGAGCTCTCCGGTCACGCGGCTCCTGGGCCCGCGCTCGCCCAGGCCGTATTGGACCGTCTTCACCTGCAGGTCGTACCAGTTCGCCCAGAACGTCGAGAGGATGCCGCCGTGGCGGGTCATGTCGCGGTACCAGTCGGCCGCGCCTTCCCAGACGCACATCGCCGCGAGATGCGGCGGTTGCAGCGACGCGACGTGCCACTGGTTGATCCCGTAGTAGGAGACGCCGTTCAGCCCGACCTTGCCGCTAGACCAGGGCTGCGTGCCCGCCCACTCGATGCAGTCGTGAAAATCCTTGGTCTCGCGCGGAGCGAAGGGGTCGATGTAGCCCGGCGAGCGCCCGGTCCCGCGCGAGTCCACTCGCGCGCAGGCGTAGCCCTCGGGGACCCATTTCTCCGGATCGACGACTTCCCAGTTCTGGTATTTGTTGGTCGAGCCCTGGGCGACGTCGGGATGATCGTCGACCATTCGCTGCCACGCGCTCGGATAGCCGTCCTGGAAAGCGAGCCCCTTCGCGTACGGGCCGTAGCTGAGGATCACCGGATAGCGCCCTTCCTTGTCCGGGCGAAAGACATCGCATCTGAGAACGAGGCCGTCGTCCATGCGGATCGGAACGTCCCAGTCGATGCGCATCCCGTCGCGAATTTCGCTCTTGGGTGACGTCATGTTTTGAGCTGTTATAGTTATCGCGAATTTGACCCGACCCACGAGTGCGGTGTCAACAGAGCGGATCAAGAGGAGGCGAACTTGAAGATCGGAATCGCGGGTACGGGGAGAATGGGAGGCGCAATCGCCCAACGCCTGCTCTCGCTCAGCCACGAAGTGACGGTGTGGAACCGCACCGGGGAAAAAACCCGCCCGCTCGCCTCGGCCGGAGCGAGAGTCGCGGACACGCCGTCTCGGCTAGCGACCGCTTCCGAGATCGTCATCACCATTCTCACCGACGCTGCCGCCATAGCCGCCGCGTATCACGGCAAGGACGGCCTCCTGTCGGGAGACGTGAGCGGCAAGCTCTTCGTCGAGATGAGCACCGTGAGGCCCGAGACCGAGCGAGCGCTCGCCGGGAAGATCCGCGCCAACGGCGCGGCGATGATCGAATGCCCGGTCGGCGGGACCATAGGCCCGGCGAAGGACGGCAAGCTCTTCGGCTTCGTCGGCGGCGAGGCGGCGGACGTCGCGCGGGCGAGGCCTTTGCTCGAGCAGATGTGCCGGCGCATCGAGCACGTCGGCCCGGTCGGCGCGGGAGCGAGCATGAAGCTCGCGATCAACCTGCCGCTGCTCGTCTTCTGGCAGGCGTTCGGCGAAGCGCTCGCGCTCGTCCGCCCGCTCGGCCTGGACGCCGCGCGCCTGGTCGATATCTTCGGCGACACCTCGGGCGCCCCCACGGCGCTGAAGAACCGCGCGCCCGTGCTCGCGGCCGCGCTCCAGGGCACGGACACCGGCCCGATCACGGTGGACATCGACGCCATGCGCAAGGACCTGCGCACCATGGTCGAGGAGGCGGCAGCGCTCGGCACCACCTTGCCGGTGACTACGCGAGCGCTCGAATGCTACGATCAGGCCTCCGCTGCGGGCCTGGGCAAGGGAGACATCACCGGGATCCCGGTGCGCTGGATGAAAGTCCGGCGGCAATCGTAAGGCGGCAACCTTGCAAGGTTTGAGGGTAACCTTACACGCTCGGATGATATTACGTTATGCGTCTTGAACTTATCTCTCCGCGGAGTTCATTGGAGCGGGAGTTCATGCACATGGTTGAGGAATTCCGCTCAATCGGCGAGCATCGCTTCATTGATGAACCGGTTCTCGTCAATGAAGGGTTTGCGCCTTACCTTGCTTGGCTGGAGCGAGGCGAGCGCGGAGAACTCCAAAGTGAGGGTCTTGTACCATGGAGCGCGTATTGGGCGATTGAGCAAAGCGCTGGAGCACTGGTTGGCGTCAGTTCGCTCCGCCACGAACTGTCGGCGTGGATGGCGGAGTATGGTGGTCATGTTGGCTATCGAGTGCGCCCTACGCTCCGCCGCAATGGCTTTGGCACGCAGATTCTGTCGCTCACCTTACGGCGTGCGGCAGCTCGCGGCATTTCACGCGCGCTAATCGTGTGCGAGCCTGAGAATATTGGCTCCATCGGGGTCATTCTAAAGAACGGCGGCATCTTCGAACGCGAAG
>Ga0307469_10000048_pt1 | contig 44396 bp, 39 predicted proteins | sample atmos_gasesAM2C__FD_203084 | JGI IMG/M metagenome (GOLD analysis project Ga0307469, IMG submission 203084) | Hardwood forest soil microbial communities from Morgan-Monroe State Forest, Indiana, United States - atmos_gasesAM2C_515 | ecosystem: Environmental > Terrestrial > Soil > Temperate... | reverse complement strand
CCTCGAACATCGGCGGCCTCGGCCGCGAATGCGCGCGCCTTTTCAACGATTGGGTCGCGAAGCTCGTGAAAGGCCGCGAGGAGGTCTTTCTGCCGGTGGCGATGGCGCCTGCGGGGTGCCCCGAGGCGATGGCCGACGAGCTCAAGCGCTGCGTGAAGGAGCTGGGCTTTCGCGCCTCGCACCTCGTTCCCTACTGCGGCGCGCGCAATCTCGACGACCCGAGCTTCTACCCCTACTACCAGGCGGCCGAGGAGCTCGGCGTGCCGCTCCTTTGCCACCCGAACAGCAACGGCGAGCTGGTCGACCGCTTCGACAATTTCTACAAGACGCACGTGCTCGGGCGCCCGACCAACTGCAGCGCCGCGCTCGTCGCGCTCGTGCTCGGCGGCGTGCTCGAGAAATTCCCCAAGCTCAAGGTCGTGTTCTTCGAGTGCAGCGCCGAGTGGATCCTCTACTGGATGCACCGCATGGACGACGACTGGGAGTGGGCGAAGGACTTCCCGCAGATCTCGGGCATGCTGAAGATGGCGCCGTCGGAGTACATCCGCCGCAACTGCTACGTGACCTGCGAGGCCGACGAGGCCGATCTCGCGCGCCCCATCGCCGAGCTGGGCGAGGATCACATCCTCATGGCGAGCGACTACCCCCACTTCGACTCGGAGTTCCCGCACACCGTAGCGAGCATCCGGGAGCGCAAGGACCTCAGCGCTCGCCAGAAGGACAAGATCCTGGGCGAAAATGCGGCTCGCCTGCTTCGCCTTTAGCGTACTCCTCACCGCGCCGGCGTTTGCCGTCGATCCCTCGCCCGGCGTCGCCGCCGTGGCTGCGTACGCAGGCGCAGACCGCACCGAGCGTCTGGTCGCCGGGGCGAAGAAGGAAGGCGAGCTGATGCTCTACTCCTCGCTTACGCAGGAAGACCAGCTCAAGCTCGCCGCGGACTTCAAGCGGCGCTACAGCGTCGCGGTCAAGTTCTGGCGCGGCAGCCAGGCGCGCATCCTGCAGCGCGCGACGACCGAGACGCGCGGGGGCCGCTTCGAGTTCGACGTGCTCGAGACGAACGCCCCCCAGATCGAAGTGCTGGCGCGCTCGAAGCTGCTGCAGAGAATGAATTCGCCCTACCTCGAGCAGGAGCTGCTGCCCGAGACCGTGCCCCACCACGGCGAGTGGGCGCCCGACCGCCTGAACCTGCTCGTGTACGCTTACAACACCAACGCCGTGAAGCCGGCCGACGTTCCGAAGAGCTGGCAGGAGCTGCTCGAGCCGAAATGGAAGCGCCGCATCGGCATGGAATCCACCAACGTGGAGTGGTTCGCGGCGCTGGTCGAGGCCATGGGCGAGAAGCAGGGGCTCGATCTATTTCGGCGCATGGGCGACAACGGCGTCGCCGTGCGCACCGGCCACAATCACAGCGCTGTCCTGGTCGCAGCCGGAGAGATCCCCCTGATGCTCGGGATCTACAGCCACGACGCCGAGCGCATGAAAGCGAAATCCGCGCCGGTCGCCTGGTTCGTGCTCCCGCCCGCGGTCGTGATTCCTTCGGCCGTCGCGGTGTCGAGGCGCGCCCCGCACCCGCACGCGGCCGCGCTCTTCTACGACTACATGCTGAGCGACGGCCAGCGGTTCTACACCCAAGTCCATCGGGTCCCGGCGAACAAGAACTACGACACGCCCGTGCGGCGCCTGATCCGCGAAGGCGGCGCCTATACGGTGGTGAACGCCCGGGAGGCGATCGACGAGTACGAGAAGTGGCAGGACCTCTACAAGCGCATCATCGTCGACCGGTCGCAGCACTGACCGGCCTCGGAGTTACGCTGCCACCATCCCGTGCACGCTGAAGAGCTGCTCGGGATCGGTCCAGACTTTCTCGGGAGCGAACCCGGCGCGCTTGCCGAGCTCCTGGAACTCGGCGATCGAGTACTTGCAGGAAATCTCGGTGTGGATGGTCTCCCCCGGCGCGAAGTCGAACCGCTTGCCGGAGACGTGCACGATTTGCGAGTACAGGCTCTCCAGGTGCATCTCCACGCGCCCCACGATCGGATCGTAGAACGCCTTGTGGCGGAAGCGGTTCACCTGAAAATCGGCACCGAGCTCGCGGTTGAGCCGGTGCAGCAGGTTCAGATTGAACCGGGCGGTCACGCCTTTGGCGTCTGCGTAAGCCGCGTCCAGAGTCGCCTTGTCCTTCTTGAGGTCGACGCCGATCAGCAGCACGCCGCCTGAGCCTGCCGCCTTGCGCATCTGCTTCAGAAAAAACAAGGCCTCGGCAGGCGTGAAGTTGCCGATCGTGGACCCCGGGAAAAACACCGCCTTCCTCTGGATCGGCACGCCAGCGAATTCCGGCAGGGCAAGGGGCCGCGTGTAGTCGCCGCAGATCCCGACGATGTTCAACCAGGGAAACCGCCCCGCAAGGTCGTTCGAGGAGGCCTGCAGCGTGTCCATCGCTATGTCGATCGGAACGTACAGCCGGGTCTGCAGAGCCTGGATGAGGATGCGCGTCTTGGCCTGGACGCCGCTGCCGAACTCGATCAGCTCTGCGTCGGGACCGACGAACTGCGCAATGTCCGCGATGTTGCCGCGGAGAATCGCCGTCTCGGTGCGCGTCAGATAGTACTCGGGCAGCTCGCAGATCTCCTCGAACAGGCGGCAGCCTTGCTCGTCGTAGAAGTATTTCGGGGGAACGCTCTTCTGCGGGCGCGCGAGCCCGGAGAGGACGTCCTCGCGAAGCCGCTCTGCGCTGGGGAGGAAACTGTAGAAGCGAACGACCCCCGGGGCCAGAGGCTGTGGGCTCGGCTCGGGCTTCATGCCGACGGCCGGAATCTAGCCCGGCTGGTCGTCTCGTGCAGGAAGAGAGGCGAAATCGCCCTGCGGCGGCAAGCCTGCGGAAGACCGGTGCGCAGCGTGGCTGGAGGCGAACTCCAGCCATTGACGTATGCGAGTCGCGTCGCCGACACGAGTGTATTTACCCCACGAGTCAAGCAGCACGATGATAATCGAACGCCCGGCCAGCGTCACCTGCATCACCAGGCACCGCCCGGCCTCGGCGATATATCCGGTCTTCGACAAACCGATGTCCCAGCGCGAGCTGCGCGTCAGATTGTTGGTATTGCCGAAGCGCACCATGCGGCGCCCGATTTTCACGTGGTACGAAGGCGAGGTCGTGTAGTCGCGGATCTTGGGATACGCGTGCGCGGCCTGGACCAGCTTCGCCAGGTCCTGGGCGGTCGATACGTTGCGGCCGGAGAGCCCCGTTCCGTCCTCGAATCGACTCCCCGACATGCCGAGAAGCTGCGCCTTCAGGTTCATGGCGAGCACGCACGAATCCTTCCCACCGGGATAGGAGTTTGCGATCGCCGAGGCCGCGCGGTTTTCCGAGGCCATGAGCGCGAGATGCAGCATGTCGTCCCGCGTGAGCGTCGTTCCGACCTGCAGGCGCGAGTGCGAGCCCCGCAGCCTGTCGACGTCCGCCTTGGTTACCGTGACCGGCTCTTCCGGGTCGAGCTCGGCATCCAGCGTGACGATCGCGGTCATCAGCTTGGTGAGCGAAGCGATCGGCAGCTTCGATTCCGCGTTCTTGCCGAGGAGGATCTCGCCCGACTCCTGGTCGACGACGAGCGCCGCCTGCGACTTCAGGGACGGCTGGCGCGCCTCGCGAGCGAGGGCCTGCGTCGACGCGAACGCCACGACCAGCAGGCACGCAACGAGTATCCGCACCCTCCCTCCAAGCTCTTTGTTGGGCCGGCCAGTTTAGCGTAACGCAAAGCTAATGTGCAACGAAAATAAAGAGATACGCGGAATACTTAACGCGACCTGATGAAAGGGCGGCTGGTCCCGGCGTGCGCCGTTGGGATCTTTAGGCGGCGGCGTGCTCGGCTTCCTCCTGCTGTTGCAACGCCCACATCTGCGCGTACGCGCCGTCCCGCGCGAGCAGCTCCCTGTGAGTTCCGCGCTCCACGATACGGCCTTGATCCAGCACGAGAATCTGATCGGCATCCATCACCGTAGAAAGGCGGTGAGCGATGACTAGCGTCGTGCGCCCGCGCGCGATGCGATCGAGCTCCGCCTGAATGCCTTTCTCGGTCTCCGAATCCAGCGCGGACGTGGCCTCGTCGAAGATGAGAATGCTCGGGTTCTTGAGTATTGCGCGCGCGATCGCCACGCGCTGCTTCTCGCCGCCGGAGAGCTTCAGGCCCCGCTCGCCCACGCGCGATTCGTACTTGTCGGGCAGGCTTTCGATGAATTCGTGGATGTGCGCCGCCTTGGCCGCATCGATCACCTCCGCGAGCGTGGCCTCCGGCCGGCCGTAGTGAATGTTGTAGAGGATGGTATCGTTGAAGAGCACGGTGTCCTGCGGCACGATCCCGATGGCGGCGCGCAGGGACGATTGCGTGAGATCGCGCGTGTCGATGCCGTTGATCGACACGAGTCCCGAGCCGACGTCGTAGAAGCGGAACAGCAGCCGCGCGAGCGTGGACTTGCCCGAGCCGCTGGCGCCGACCACGGCCACTTTGCTGCCCGCTGCAATCTCGAAGGACACGCCGAACAGTATCTGCCGCCTCGGCTCGTAGGAGAAATCCACGTTCTCGAAGCGCACCGAGGCGCTCGCGGCGTTCAGCGCACGCGCACCCGGCCGGTCCTCGATCTCCCGGTCCTGCTTGAGCAGGCGGAACATTCGGTCCATGTCGGCGAGCGCCTGCTTGATCTCTCGGTACACCATGCCGAGGAAATTGAGCGGAATGTACAGCTGTATCAGCAGGCCGTTGACGAGCACTAGATCGCCGAGAGTCAAGCTCTTGGAGACGACCCCTCCGGCGGCAAGGACCATCAGCATGGTCACGGCGACGGCGATGATGAGGCTCTGGCCGATATTGAGAATGCCCAGCGACGCCTCGTTCTTGACCGCCGCGGATTCGTATTTCTGGAGGTTCTCGTCGTAGCGGCGCGCCTCGTACTCCTCGTTATTGAAGTACTTCACTGTCTCGTAATTGAGCAGGCTGTCGATCGCGCGCGTGTTCGCCTTCGAATCGAGCTCGTTCGCGCGGCGGCGGATGTCCATGCGCCACTCGGTCACCGAAACCGTGAAGGCGATATACACGGCGACGGCGATGAACGTGACCGCCGCGAAGCGCCAATCGAACTTGGCGAGGAGAATCGCCGCTACCAGGCTGAACTCCAGGACCACGGGAATGATCGAGAACAGCATATAGGTCAGCAGCGTCGAGATGCCGCGCGTGCCGCGCTCGATGTCGCGCGACACGCCTCCGGTGTGGCGCTCGAGGTGAAAGCGCAGCGACAGGCTGTGCATGTGGCGGAAAACCGTGAGCGCGACGCGGCGGATCGCGCGCTGCGCGACGCGCACGAACACGATGTCGCGAAGCTCCCCGAAGAAGGTCGTCGAAAACCTCAGGATCCCGTAAGCAGCGAGCAGCGCGAGCGGCACGGCGAGGGCAGCCGTCCTGGGATCCAGCGAGTCCACCACTTCCTTGAGGATGAGCGGCACGCTGACGTTGGCGAGCTTTGCGCCGATCAGGAAGGAGAGCGCGATCGCCACCCGCACACGGAACTCCCAAAGATACGGGACGAGCATGCCGACGGCGCGCCATTCGCTGGGTTGCTTCTGCGTTTTGGATTGCGCGAGCGCGGCGGGGAAGGCGAAGCTGCGGTGATCGTGGGCCATGTGGGCGATTGCCATGTTACATGGGGGCGGCCGCGGTCGGGGCAAGTGCGGCGCGGAGCGCGTCGCCCTGCCTTGAGGCGCCCGGGCGGGGTATCATCCAGTATTGCGCCAAAGTACCCGGAGCATTCGGAGGGCCAATGCCGCTCACTCCCTGGATCATCGCCGTCGTCGCAGTCTCGTTCGCGCTCGCCTACCTGAATATGCCAGGCTGGATCTGGATTCTCGGCGGCGCGGTGGCGCTGCTCGCAGGCCTGGGCGGAGCGCTTTCCATGGACTCGTTCCTCGCCGCCGGGACGGCGTTCGCGGCGCTGAGCGTCGTGCTGGGTATCGCGCCGGTGCGCCGCCTGCTCGTGTCGCGGCTGCTTCTCCGCTGGTACCGTGGCCAGCTTCCGGCCATGTCCCAGACCGAGCAGGAGGCGATCGACGCAGGGACGGTGTGGTGGGACGGCGATCTGTTCTCGGGCCGTCCCGACTGGCGAAAGCTGCTTGCCGTACCGCGCCCCAAGCTCACGGCCGAGGAGCAGGCCTTCCTCGACAATGAAACCGAGCAGCTCTGCGCGATGGTGAACGAGTGGGACACCGCGCAGATCTATCAGGACCTGCCGCCGCAGGCCTGGCAATTCATCAAGGACAAGGGCTTTCTCGGGATGATCATCCCGAAGCGCTACGGCGGAAAGGAATTCTCCGCCACCATGCACTCGCAGGTGATCCAGAAGCTCGCATCGCGCTGTGGCGCCGCAGCCGTGCACGTGATGGTCCCCAATTCGCTCGGCCCGGCCGAGCTGCTCCTGCACTACGGCACCGAGGATCAGAAGAACCACTACCTGCCGCGGCTCGCGAAGGGCCTGGAGATCCCCTGCTTCGGCCTCACCAACCCGCACGCGGGCTCCGACGCAGCCGCCATCCCCGATTCCGGCGTGGTCTGCAAAGGCACCTGGGAGGGCCGGGAAATCCTCGGCATGCGCGTCACCTGGGAGAAGCGCTACATCACGCTCGGGCCGATCTCGACCCTGCTCGGCTTGGCGTTCCGCCTGCACGACCCGGATCATCTGCTCGGCGCCAAAGAGGACATCGGCATCACCTGCGCGCTCGTCCCGACGGATACGCCGGGAGTGAACATCGGGCGCCGCCACAATCCGCTGAACGCCGTGTTCCAGAACGGCCCGAACTGGGGCAAGGACGTGTTCATGCCCCTCGACTGGATCATCGGCGGGCCCAAGATGGCGGGCCAGGGCTGGCGCATGCTCATGGAGTGCCTCGCGGCCGGCCGCTCGATCTCGCTGCCCTCTTCGAGCACGGGCTATTGCAAGCTCGCCGCGCGCGCGACCGGGGCGTACGCCCGCGTGCGCAGCCAGTTCAAGACGCCGATCGGCAAGTTCGAGGGGATCGAGGAGCCGCTCGCCCGCATCGGCGCGAACCTGTACATGATGGACGCGGCGCGCACCATGACGGCCGGTGCCGTCGACCTCGGAGAAAAGCCCTCGGTCGTCTCGGCGATCGTCAAATATCACCTCACCGAGCGCGGGCGCGCCGTGGTCAACGACGCGATGGACATCCTCGGCGGCAAGGGCATCTGCCTCGGGCCGAGCAACTTCATGGGACGCCCCTATCAGCAGCTGCCGATCGCGATCACCGTCGAAGGGGCCAACATCCTCACGCGCAACCTGATCGTCTTCGGACAGGGCGCGATCCGCTGCCATCCCTACGTATTGAAGGAGATGGAGGCCGCGCGCAGCGGTGATCTGGCGGGGTTCGACGCGGCGCTCTTCGGCCACATGCGGCACGTCGCATCGAACGCCGCGCGCGCATTCTTCATGGCGATCACGGGATCGCGCTTCGTCTCCGTCCCGACGGACGCCGCCGCGCGCACGCGCCGCACCTACCAGCACCTGACGCGGCTGTCGGCTGCGCTTGCCTATGCGGCGGATGTCTCAATGCTCGTGCTGGGCGGAGCGCTGAAGCGTCGCGAGAGGATCTCCGCGCGCCTCGGCGACGTCCTGTCCATGCTCTACCTCGCCTCGGCAACGCTGAAGCGCTTCGAGGACGAAAGCCGCCAGGAATCGGACGTCCCGCTGCTGCGCTGGTCTCTGGAGGACACGCTTGCACGCGCCGCCGAGGCGCTGCACGCCGTCCTCGTGAATTTCCCGACCCCGCTCGTCGGCGGGCTTCTGCGCGTGGTGATCTTTCCCCTGGGCCGGCGCTTCGCGCCGCCCGCGGACGCGCTCGGGCACGAGATCGCGCGCCTGCTGATCGCTCCCTCGGCGGCCCGCGACCGGCTGACCGCGGGGATGTACCTGCCCGGGGCCGCAAGCGATCCGCTGGCGCGCCTCGAGGCCGCGCTCGACGCCGCGATCGCGGCCGAGGCGGTCGAGGCCAAGATCCGCGCGGCGCAGAAGTCCGGGACCATCAGCGGCAAGGGACCCGAGGAGCTCGCGCAAGGCGCGCTCGCGGCGAAGATCATCGGCGGCGAGGAGCTTTCCCTGCTGAAGCGCGCCGCGGAATTGCGCGACGAGGTGATCCAGGTCGATCATTTCCCGCAGGACCTGGGACGAGCAGAAGCGACCCGGCCGGCGCAGCCGCAGCGCGCTGCAGCCTAAACCGGGGACAGACCCCTATTTCCTTCCAAACGCGGACAGTGCGTAATCAAGAATAGGGGTCTGTCCCCGGTTTTACGTTAATCCCCTGCCATCGGAGGCTTGATGTCGAAGGCCATCTATATCGTCGACGGCGTGCGCACGCCGTTCCTGAAATCGCGCAACCGTCCCGGCCCCTTCTCGGCGAGCGATCTGGCGACCGCCGCGGGCAAGTCGCTGATGGTGCGTCAGCCGTTCGCTCCGAGCGAGCTCGACGAGGTGATCCTGGGCTGCGCCGCGCCCTCGGTAGACGAAGTGAACATCGGGCGCGTTGCGGCGCTTCGCATGGGCTGCGGGCAGAAAGTGCCGGGATGGACCGTGATGCGCAACTGCGCCTCGGGCATGCAGGCGCTCGATTCGGCGATCGCCAACATGCTCTCCGGACGCTCGAACCTGGTGCTTGCGGGGGGCGTGGATGCGCTTTCGCGGGTGCCGCTGCTTTATTCGGACGTGATGGTCATGTGGTTTTCCCAATTCATGGCCGCGAAGAGCCCGCTGCAGAAAGCCGGCATGTTTCTGAAGTTGAAACCTACGCAATTGCTCGCGCCGGTCAACGGCCTCATGAAAGGGCTGACCGACCCCTACGTGGGCCTGCTCATGGGCCAGACCGCCGAGAATCTCGCCCATCGGTTCGGAATCTCCCGTTTGCAGATGGACGAGTTCTCCGCCCGCAGCCACGCTCGCGTCGTCCGCGCGCAGGAAGGCGGGCTGTTCAGCCAGGCCCACGACGGCATGGGACCCGAGATCGCGCCGGTCTACGACGACAGGGGCGAGCTGTTCAAGGACGACGACGGCGTCCGCAAGGACTCGACGGCCGAGAACCTGGCGAAGCTGAAGCCTTTCTTCGACAGGAAGTACGGCAACGTCACCGCCGGAAATTCCTCGCAGATCACCGACGGCGCGGCGTGGCTGGTGCTCGCGACCGACGAGGCGGTGAAACGCCACAAGCTCGAGCCGCTCGGCCGCATCGTCGATTCGCAATGGGCGGGACTCGACCCGGCGCAGATGGGGCTCGGACCGGTGCACGCATCCACGCCCATCCTCACCCGCCACGAGCTCAAGCTCAACGACCTCGACGCCTGGGAAATCAACGAGGCGTTCGCTGCGCAGGTGCTCGGCTGCCTCGCCGCGTGGAACGAGAACAAATACTGCCGCGAGGAGCTCGGGCTGGAGCGCGCCATGGGCGAGCTCGATCCGGAGAAGCTCAACGTCGACGGCGGGGCGATCGCGCTCGGCCATCCGGTCGGCGCGTCGGGCGCGCGCATCGTGCTGCATCTGCTGCACACGCTCAAGCGGACGAAAGGCAAACGCGGCATCGCCTCGATCTGCATAGGCGGAGGGCTGGGCGGCGCGATGCTCGTCGAGGCGCTGTAACGATGGCAAGCGCCTACCGGAACTGGAAGCTCGAGACCGACGCGGACAATCTCGTCTGGCTGTCCCTCGACAAGGCCGGCGCCTCGGCAAACGTGCTGTCGGCCGAGGTGATGTCCGAGCTCGACCGCATCGTCGACGAGCTGAACCAGCAGAAACCGCGCGGGCTTATCATCCGCTCGGCGAAGGAATCCGGATTCATCGCCGGCGCCGACATCGAGGAGTTCACCAAGATCAAGGACGCGGACGACGCGATGCGCATGGTCAGGCGCGGCTGGGACCTGTACAACAAGGTCGCGGCCCTGCCCTTCCCGACGCTCGCGCTGGTGAACGGATTCTGCATGGGCGGAGGCACCGAGCTCGCGATCGCCTGCCGCTACCGCATCGCGGTCGATCAGCCCGGGACGCGCTTCGCGCTGCCCGAGGTCATGCTCGGCATCCTGCCGGGCTGGGGCGGCGTGATGCGCCTGCCGCGCCTGGTCGGCCCCACCGCGGCGCTCGACATGCTGCTCACCGGCCGCTCGGTGGATGCGCGCCGCGCCAAGAACATGGGGCTGGTGGACGCGCTGGTGCCGCCGCGCGTCCAGGAGAACAGCGCGCGCATGATGGCGCTCGAGGCGCCGCGGCCGCGGACCCTTCCCTTGCTGCAGCGGATCATGAATTCCGCCCCGATGCGTCCGCTGGTCGCGGCCATGGCGAGAAAGCAGGTCGCGGCCAGAGCGTCGCCCGACCACTACCCGGCGCCTTACGCGATCCTCGCCCTGTGGCAGAGATACGACGGCGACCCTTTCGCGCCGCGCCCCGAGGATCCGGCGTCGGTCATCGGCCTGCTCGAAGGCGATACCGCGCGCAACCTCATCCGCATTTTCTTTCTTCAGGAGCGGCTGAAGTCGCTCGCCAAGGACAGCGATTTCAAGGCGGCAAGGGTTCACGTCATCGGCGCCGGAGTGATGGGCGGAGACATCGCGGCGTGGTGCGCGATGCGTGGCCTGACGGTGACTTTGCAGGATCAATCGCCCGAGCGCATCGCGCCCGCGATGAAGCGCGCCGCCGACCTGTTCAAGCGCCGGCTGCGCGACAAGCCCCGCATCCGCGACGCGCTCGACCGGCTGATCCCCGACGTCGCGGGAGACGGAGCGCGGCACGCCGACGTCATCATCGAGGCGATCTTCGAGAACCTTCAGGCTAAGCGCGAGCTGTTCGCGAAGCTCGAGGCCCAGGCGAAGCCAGGCGCGATCCTCGCTTCGAACACCTCCAGCCTCAAGCTCGCAGACATCGGCGCGAAATTCAAGAACCCGTCGCGCCTGGTCGGTATTCACTTCTTCAACCCGGTGCCGCAGCTGCAGCTCGTCGAGGTCGTGAAGGGCGAGAGGACCGAGCCGCAGGTCGCGAAGAAAGCCGCTGCCTTCGTTCGGCAGATCGACAAGCTGCCGCTGCCGGTCAAGGACTCTCCGGGATTCCTCGTCAACCGGGTGCTCGGGCCCTACATCGATCAGGCGCTGCGCATGGTCGACGAGGGCATCGCGCCCGAGACGCTGGATGCGGCTGCGGTCGCCTTCGGCATGCCGATGGGGCCGATCGAGCTCGCCGACACGGTGGGCCTCGATATCTGCCTGGCGGTGGGCAAGGAGCTGGCAGGCGAGAACGCCGAAGCGCCGAAAAAACTCGCCGAGCTCGTCGCCGCCGGACACCTGGGCAGGAAGTCCGGGCGCGGCTTCTACGTCTGGAAGGACGGCAAGGCGCGCAAGCGCTCCAGCCGCAGCGCGCCCCCCGAGCTGAGCGCGAAGCTTATGGCTCCCTATTTCCGCGAAGCGCGCTCAGCGGTCGCCGAGGGGATCGTCGCCGACGCCGATCTGGGTGACGCGGGCTTGATCTTCGGCACGGGCTTCGCGCCTTTTCGCGGAGGACCGCTGAATTACCTGAAAGAGCAGGGCTACTGAGCTTGAAGGGGCGGGTGGCATGTGCAGCGTCGCTATTGCTGCTGTGCGCCAGTCAGGCGATAGCGCAGTCTCCGCGCTCGCAGCCGCCGGCCCCGGTGCGCTTCGAGATCCAACGCTACCTCGTCGAGGGCAATACTCTCCTTTCGCAAAACGAGCTCGATAAGATTCTCAAGCCGTTTGCCGGAAGGGATCGCGATTTCGGCGATATTCAGCGCGCCCAGGAAGCCTTGCAGGATGCATACGGCAGCCGCGGCTACAGCGCGGTGCGGGTCAGCGTCCCGGAGCAGGACATCCGCGCAGGGGCGGTGCGCCTGCGTGTGGTCGAAGCGCGGATCCGGCGGGTTCGGGTCCAAGGCAACCGTTTTTTCAGCGAGAACAACGTCATGGCCAGCCTGCCCTCGCTGAAGGAGGGCAGCTCTCCGAACACTCGCGCGATCGGGAAGGACGCGCAGCTCGTGAACGAGAACCCCTCGAAGCAGGTGAGCGTGGCGTTTCAGGCCGCGGACGATCCCGGTCAGGTCGACGCGACAGTTACCGTGACCGACGAAAATCCCTCGAAGATCTCCGCGTACGTCGACAACACGGGCACGCCCAGCACCGGAAACTATCGCGTCGGCGCCGGCTACCAGAACGCCAACTTGTTCAACGGCGACGACGTGCTCAACTTCCAGGCGATCACCTCTCCGGGACACGCGTCGGACGTCAAGATCTTCGGCGTCGGATACCGGGTTCCCCTTTACAAATGGGGCGGCGTCGTCGACGCCCTCGCCGGATATTCGAGCGTCAACTCCGGCACGGTGCAGGGCCTCTTCAACGTATCGGGCAGCGGCAACGTGTTCGGGCTGCGCTACACCCACCTGCTGGGGCGTTTCGAAACCTACGAGCACCGGGCGTCGATCGGGCTGGACTACCGCGCCTACAAGAACAACGTGAACCCATTGGATAGCAGCGAGGAGCTGGTTCCGGACATCACCGTCCACCCGGTCTCGATCGCTTACCTGGGACGCTTCTCGAGAGCCGGCCGGGATCTGTCCTTCAACATCTCCTATTCGCAGAACATTCCGGGAGGCAAAAACGGCGACCAAGCGGCCTTCGACGCGCAACGCCCCGGCGCGAGCGCCAGCTACGGCGTGTCCCGTGGGAGCGTGGCGTTCTCGCAGTTGCTGCCCGCCGATTTCATCGTACGCGCGCTCGCGAACACTCAGCAAACGCGCGATCTGCTTATTCCGGGCGAGCAGTTCGGGATGGGCGGCGTGGACAGCGTGCGCGGCTACTACGAGCGCGAAGTCGCGAACGACACCGGCTGGCGCGCCTCGCTCGAAACCTACAGCCCGGATTTCGGCGCGCGCATGGGCAACTGGCGCGCGCGGGCGCTTGTTTTCGCAGACGCAGCGCGCGGTCGCGACAACTCACCCCCGCGCGACCCGGCGCAGCCGGACAACAAGCTCGGGAGCTTCGGGCTGGGAGTGCGTGCAAGCCAAGGCAAGGCATTCGCGCTCCGGCTCGACGTGGCGCGCGTCACCCAGGACGCAGGGACGCGCGTCAAGGGAGATACACGGGTGCATTTTGCCGCCGCTTACAGCTTTTGACGGCCTTCACGGTAACATTGCCGGGTGACCAAGCTTCCCGAGAACAAGGAGCCGGTGCTGCGGGTCGTGCCTATGCCCGCCGACGCCAATCAGCACGGCGACATCTTCGGCGGCTGGATCATGTCGCAGGTGGACATCGCCGGCAGCGTGCTCGCCGCGCGGCGCTCTAGGGGGCGCGTCGCCACCATCGCCGTCAACTCCTTCCAGTTCAAGCAGCCGGTGTCCATCGGCGACGTGGTTTCCTTTTACGCCGACATCGTGCGCGTAGGAAATACCTCGATCACCGTCTACGTCGAGGTCTACGCGCAGCGCAATCCCAGCGACCTCGAGACCGTGAAGGTGACCGAGGCGACGCTCACCTACGTCGCGACCGGCCCCGACCGCAAGCCCCGCCCAGTACCTCCCGAGCAGCCCTGATGGCGGATTCTCCCCAGGCCGCCCGCGGGCAGGTCGCCTTCGCGGCGCTCCGCCACGCGAGCTTCCGCGCGTATTTCCTCACTTCGGCTGCGGCGATGATGGCCGATAACATCGAGCACGTCATCAGCTACTGGGTGATGTTCCAGAAATTCCACTCCCCGGCCCTCGCGGGCTTCGCTGTGCTCAGCCACTGGCTTCCGTTTCTACTCTTCTCCGTCTACTTCGGAGCGCTCGCCGACCGCTACGATTGCAGGCGCATCATCCAGGTCGCCCTCGTCCTCTTCATGGGAGTCTCGCTCGCCTGGGGTATCCTGTTTCTCACCGACACCATAGAGCTGTGGCACGCGGTGGTGCTGCTCACGGTGCACGGCATGGCGGGAGTCATCTGGGGGCCGGCGAGCCAGCTCCTCATCCACGACATCGTCGGACCCGAGCAGCTTCAGAGTGCGGTGCGGCTCTCCGCGACCAGCCGCTATCTCGGCCTCTTGATGGGGCCGGCGGTGGGCGGCGGGCTGATGCTCATTCTCGGACCGCCTGCGGGCCTGCTCGTGAACGTGCTGATCTACGCGCCGCTGCTCATCTGGCTATGGAAGGTCCCCTACGACGGCCACCGGCGCCACGCGCGCGGCACGGGACAGAGGGCAACCGGCCTGGCCGACACCATTGCGCTGTTGCGCGGGGTCTCCGACAACCGCACCATTTTCTCGATGATCCTCCTCGCCGGCGTTTCCTCACTCTTCGTCGGCAACGCGTTCCAAGCGCAGATGCCCGAGTACGCCCACGACCTCGGCACCGACGACGCGGGCGTGCGCTACAGTATTCTGCTCGGCGCCAACGCCGCGGGCGCCCTCACCGGCGGACTGATCCTCGAAAGCAGGGGGCTGCTGCAGGCGCGTCCGCAAACGGCGATCGCCTTCACCTTGCTGTGGTGTCTCGTGATCACGGGCTTCGCCGCGGCCACGAGCTACCCGCTCGCCGTCGCGCTCATGTTCGTCGCGGGCTTCCTCAATCTCGCGTACAGCGCCATGTCGCAGACGCTGGTGCAGCTGCACGCGCCGGCGGCACTGCGCGGGCGGCTGATCGGCCTCTACAACACCGCGAACAACGGCATGCGCGCCTTCAGCGGAGTGACTGTCGGACTGGTCGGGAGCCTGATCGGCATCCACTGGTCGCTCGCGCTCTCAGCGCTGGCGCTCCTCGCGACCACCCTGGGCCTGTGGGCCTTCTCGATGCGCTCGGCGCGTTAGCGCTTCATGTGCCGGGATAACTCGAGCTTCGCGATCGCGTTCCTGTGCACCTCGTCGGGCCCGTCGGCGAAGCGCAGCGTGCGCGAATGCGCGTACAGGTAGGCGAGCGGGAAATCGTCGGACATGCCGCCGCCGCCGTGCACCTGGATCGCCCAGTCGAGCACCTTGCAGGCGACATTGGGCGCGAGCACCTTGATCATCGCAATCTCGCCGCGCGCCGCCTTGTTGCCCACCGTATCCATCATGTGGGCCGCCTTGAGCACTAGCAACCGCGCCGAATCGATCATGATGCGGCTCTCGGCGATGCGCTCCTGCGTGACTGTGCGCTCGGCGATCGGCTTGCCGAAAGTGACGCGTTCCAGGCTCCGCCGGCACATGAGCTCCAGCGCGCGCTCGGCGACGCCGATCAGGCGCATGCAGTGATGAATGCGCCCCGGCCCGAGCCGGCCTTGGGCGATCTCGAAGCCGCGCCCTTCGCCGAGCAGTATGGCGGAAGCGGGCACGCGCACGTTCTCCAGGGCGATGTCCATGTGCCCGTGCGGCGCGTCGTCGTAGCCGAATAGGCTCAGGGGCCGCAGGATCTTCACGCCAGGCGAGTCGCGCGGCACCAGGATCATCGACTGCTGCGCATGCTTCGCCGCTTGCGGATCGGTCTTGCCCATCACGATGAAAAGCTTGCACCGCGGGTCGCCCGCGCCCGATGACCACCACTTGCGCCCGTTGATCACGTACTCGCCGCCCTTCCCGTCTGACAAGCGTTCGATGCGGCACTGGATGTTGGTCGCGTCCGACGAAGCGACGTCGGGCTCGGTCATCAGAAAGGCCGAGCGGATCTCTCCGGCCAGCAGAGGATCGAGCCAGCGCCTTTTCTGCTCCTCGGCGCCGTAGCGCTCCAGCGTCTCCATGTTGCCGGTGTCGGGCGCCGAGCAGTTGAATACCTCGGGCGCCCAGTGCACGCGACCCATGATCTCGCACAGCGGCGCGTACTCGAGATTGGAAAGCCCTTCGGGGACGCGCGCGGAGCGTGGCAGGAAGAGGTTCCACAGCCCCTCGGCCCGCGCCTTGGGCTTCAGCTCCTCGATCAGCCGGGTCGGCACCCAGGGGTTGCCGTTCGCGCGGTTCGCCTCGACTTCCTCGTGGAAGCGGCCCTCGTTCGGATACACGTGCGCCTGCATGAAGCGCTCGAGCTTCGCCTGCAGCGCCCTCACCTTTTCGGAGTACGCGAAATCCATGTCTAAGCCCGCTTCATCGCCTTCTCGGCGAATTTCCACCCCAGCTCGGCGAGCGGCCGGGCCCGCCTACCCGTATCCACTGCCTGGGCGCTCGAGGCCGTGCCTTCGAGGGCGCGCTTGGCCACGCCCTGCAGTATCGCCGCGATCCGGAACAGGTTGTAGGCGAGATAGAAATCCCAATCGGCGATGTCATCGCGCCCGCAGCGCGCGCAGTATGCCGCAATGTACTTTTCCTCGCGCGGAATGCCGAGAGACTCCAAATCGAGCCCCGCGATGCCGCGGAACTCTCCCGGCGGAATATGCCAGCTCATGCAGTGATAGGAGAAATCGGCGAGCGGATGCCCGAGCGTGGAAAGCTCCCAGTCGAGCACGGCGAGTATCCGAGCCTCGCGCGGATGGAAGATCAGGTTGTCCATGCGGAAATCGCCGTGCACGACGGCGGTCGCGTCGCCCGGCGGAACGTGCCCGGGCAGCCACTCGATCAGCCTGTCCATCGCCTCTATGCACTCGGTCTCCGAGCTGCGGTACTGCTTGCTCCAGCGCCCGATCTGCCTCGCGAAGTAGTTGCCCGGCTTGCCGAAGTCGGCGAGCCCCGCGGCTGCGTAGTCGATGCCGTGGAGCGCGGCGATGACGCGGTTCATCTCGTCGTAGATGGCCCCGCGCTCGCGTGGGCCCATGCCGGGCAGAGACTGCTCCCACAGCACACGCCCCTCGACATAGTCCATGACGTAAAACGCCCGGCCGATGACGCCCTCGTCCTCGCACAGGAAATGGGTCCGCGGCACCGGAAAACCGGCCCGACCGAGCGCCGTGATCACCCGGAATTCGCGCTCCACGGCGTGCGCGGAGGGCAGGAGTTTCGCCGCGGGGCCGGGCTTGGCGCGAAGGACCACCCGGCCGTCCCTGCCGGTAATCAGGTAGGTCGGGTTCGACTGGCCGCCCTTGAACTGCTCGACGGTGAGCGGTCCGGGGAACCCGCGGTCGCCGAGGGCGGCCGCTAGCGCTCCGGTGTCAAGGCGGTGGCGATCTGTTGGCGGTACGGTGTCGATGGGAGGTCCAGCTTGCAAATATTATCAATGATAATCAATAACTTATTGTCATTGACCCGATTCGGGCGTACCTGGCCCGCTTCCTGCTCCGTTGGGGACGAACCGATCCACTGGCAACAGGGGAGGCACCGTGGAAACCATAGTCATAGCGATTCAGATTCTGTGCGCGGCAGGCCTTGCGCTGGGCACCGTGCTGTCCGTGTACCAATTGATGCAGCGTTGCGACGAGCGTTTCAGCTTCGCCGCAGCCAACGATTTCGAAACCGGCTTTCGCCGCTCCGTGCGCCGTCGCTCTTCGCGCCGCCGCTCCGCCCGCCGCCGGTAAGCGCCTAGGTCTCCTCCGTAGCACCTTTCGGCGCTCCCGCGATTTCCGCGGGTTGCGCCGTTTTTTTTTGGCCCGGGCCCGGATCTCAATAGACCGGCTTCTCCTTGAAATATTGAAAGCGGTCGATCGAGCGCAGCTTCAGCTCGCGCATGTCGACGCCCTGCAGGACCTTCAGCGGCACTTCGATACCGGCCGCGCCGAGCCCCCACACTTTCCGGTAGAGCTCCTCGTGGCTCTTCACCGGATCGCCGCCCACGCCCACCACGATATCCCCGTTCCTGATTCCCGCCCTGTCTGCGGGTCCGTCCGGAGACACGCGCGTCACGAAAAGGTGACCGTGCAGCTCCTCGGTCGCAAGACCCATCCAGGGACGAGCGGGCCCGCTCCGGCGCCCCTTCTCGATTAGGTCGGCGAGGATGGGCTTGAGCAGATCTATAGGCACGAACATGTTTCCGGGGGCCTGGGAACCTCCCTCCAGCGTCTCGCGCACGAAAAGCGAACCCACGCCTACGAGCTTTCCTTCGCGGCTCACGAGAGCCGCGCCGGCCCATTGAAGGGTCGGCGGCGAAGTGAAGATCGCAGTGTCGAGCAGATACTCCCAGCTCGCCGCAAATTTGCGCTTGGAGACCACGTAGGCAAGACTCGCCGCTTCACGGCCGCCGGCCGGAAGCACCATGACCGGCTCGCGCGGCGCCACGTCGGCGGCCTGCCCCATGGGCATGGGCTTGACGCCCAACGGCACGCTAGCGCGCAGCAATCCGAATCCGCTCGCGTGATCGTATCCGATGAGCGTCGCCGGGACCGTCCTGTCGTCTTGCGTCGTGATCTCTATCGAATCGGCCTCGATGACGATGTAGCCGATCGTCACGATGTGCCCGCGCTCGTCGATGACGACCCCTGTGCCCTCGCGGCTCGGACCGAGAGTCGTGTTGCTCCTGGCGTTGGGGATCGCGGTCATCTTGATGCGCACTACGGCGGCGAGCACGTCTTCCGCGTTGCGCTCCGCCTCGGTCTGCTGGATCTTTTGCGCGTTGGCGGCAAACGCCGCCAGCACCGCCAGCCCCGCAAGAATTCGCGCGATCGTCTTGGTCACATGATCCCCCTGAGTCGCCGTCGCATCGCCATTGTTATACTAAACGCTAGTGATTTCCAGTGCGACGACACCGATGAGCGCTTCGCGCAGCATGAGTCTCCTTCTCAATCTCGGGCACGCGCTCGATCATCTCCTCATGCTCATTTTTCCGACCGTGGTGCTTGCGATGGGCACCGAGCTCGGCCGGGACTATTCGGAGCTTCTGCCGCTTTCGCTAGGCGGCTTCGTCGCCTTCGGCGCTTTTTCGATTCCAGCAGGGTGGCTCGCCGACCGCTGGAGCCGTTCCGGAATGATGACGGTGTTCTTCTTCGGCATAGGCGCTGCGGGCATTCTCACCGGCCTTGCCAGCGGGGCTGCGCAGATCGCCTTGGGCCTCACGTTGATCGGCGTCTTCGCGGCGATCTACCATCCGGTCGGTATCGCCATGCTCGTCGCCAACCGAGACAACGTCGGCCGGGTCTTGGGAGTGAACGGTGTCTTCGGCAACGTCGGAGTCGCCTTTTCCGCCCTGATGGCGGGCGCGCTCGCCGAAGCGGCGGGCTGGCGGGCGGCGTTCATCGTTCCGGGCACGATCGCCCTGGGGGTAGGCGTGGCGTTCGCGCTGCTCGCGCGCGAAGCGCAAAGCGGAGTGCCGGCGCGCAAATCCACGCCGGCCGCGAAACTCTCGCGAGCGGACCTCGCCCGCGTGTTCGCGGTGCTCACGGTCGCGACCGCCTGCGGCGGAGTGATCTTCAACGCGACCACGATCTCCATGCCCAAGGTGTTCGATGAGCGCCTCGCCGCGCTCACCCACTCGACGCTGGGCATCGGGATACTGGTGTGCTGCGTATACCTGATCGCCGCGATGGCGCAGCTCTGCGTCGGCTGGTGGCTGGACCGCCGTTCGTTGAAATCGGTTTTCGTGCCGGTCGTCGCACTGCAGGTGCCTCTTCTCGCCCTCGCAGGCACGATGGACAGCTACCTCATGCTCGCAACCGCCGTCGCGATGATGTTCTTCGTTTTCGGGCAAATTCCGATCAACGACGCGATGATCGCGCGCTACACTGCGGAGGAATGGCGGGCCCGCGCCTATGCGGTCCGCTACGTGGTGTCGTTCGGCGCTAGCGCGCTCGCCGTGCCGCTCGTCGCGTGGATCTACAAGTCGAGCGGTGACTTCAGATTGCTGTATTACGTGCTCGGAACTCTGGCGTTCGTCACGTTCACCGCCGCGCTCGCGTTCCCGGCCGAAGAAGAAAAGGCCGCCGCAAAGGAAATGGCGGCCTGACCAATCAATCAGCGAGGAGGGAACGATGAAGATGTTGCAGACCTTGGCCTTGTACCTGCTTGCGAGCCCGGCGAGCGCTCAGACGATAGGCATCGTCACGACGCCCGCCGGCTCGTTTTCCAACTCCACCGGGCAGGCGATCGCCAAGGTACTGGTCGACAAGGCGAAGCTTCGGGCGGTCGTCCAGGCCCAGGCGAGCACCGGCTTCGAGGAAGTGGAAAGCGGCTCGGCCGACTTCAACGTGTCCAATTCGTTCGACGCGACATTCTTCGCCACCGGCACGGGCGAATACCAGGGACAGGGCAAGAAGCCGGTCATGCGTTATGTCGGCGCCCTGATTCCGTATCGCGTCGCCATGCACGTGCGCGCCGATTCGGGCATCAAGACCATCAACGAGCTGAAGGGCAAGCGCGTTTCGAGCGACTTCAACGCGCAGAAGACGATCGCGCGGATCATCGAGGCTCACCTCGCGAACGCGGGCCTGGACTACAAGGATGTCGTGAAAATCCCGGCGCCGAACGTGGTCCGCCAGGCGGAGGACTTCATGAGCGGCAAGGTAGACGTGCTGTTCTTCGCTCTCGGCGCGGCGGCCATCAAGCAGGCGAACGCGAGCGTCGGAGGGCTGCGGGTCCTGGAGGTCGCCACCTCGGCCGAGGCGATGAGACGCACCGAGGCGCTGATCCCGGGCGCCTACGTAGTGAACGTGAGCCCCAATCCTGCGCTCGACGGGATCACCACGCCCACCAACCTCGTCGCTTTCGACATGGTGCTCATCACCAACGCCAAGGTGCCCGACGAGGTCGTCTACAAAGTCGCCAAGGCCTTGCACGACAACAAGGAAGACCTGCGCGCGACTTTTGCGCCTTTCGGCCTGTTCCAGCCGAAGAGCATGGCGAAAGCATTGAAGGGCGTTCCCATGCACGCCGGCGCGGTGAAGTACTACAAGGAAATCCGGCTGCTGAACTGACTTGCGCGCTGGTGCGCGCAAGTCATCCTCAACCCCGGACGGCGACGGCGCGCCGGCGGGCGAGCTTGTCCCAGGCGATCAATACGAGGCCCAGACCGACTCCCGCCGCGTTGATCCAGCGCTCCGCACCAAACGCGCCCGCGGGCATGAAGATGCCTATGCCGGCGACACAATACAGAATCCGCGCGACGAATCCCAGCGGCCGCGCTGCGTAGCCCATCATCGCCGCGGAAATGAACCACACTCCGGCGATCGCCAGCGCGAGATCCAGTGCGATGGAAAGAGGAGCGCCTTTCAGGAGCAGCGTGCCCGAGAACACGAAGAGGAACGGAATCACGAAGAGCGTCCAGCCGAACGCCATCGCCGTCCAGCCGGTGCGGTTGGGATCAGCGCCGGCCAGGTTCGCCGCGACGAACGCGGCGATCGCCACCGGCGGCGAAATCATCGATAGGCAGCCGTAATACATGATGAACATGTGCGCCGCCATCGGGGCGATTCCCATCTTGACGAGCGCCGGAGCCACAAGGGTGGCGAGAACGATATACACGCCCACGGTCGGCAGTCCGAGCCCTAGGATGATATTGGCGATCGCCGAGAGGACGAGCAGCGCGATCAGGCTCCCGCCGGCCAGAAGGACCAGCACCAGGGTTAGCGTGAACCCCACGCCGGAGTAGTTGAGCGCCCCTATCATTATCCCGGCCGCCGCGCCGAGCATGAAGAGATCGAGAACTGAAGTTCCCGAGTCGCGCAGCATCGCGTAGAGGTCGCGCACGCCGATGCGCTTGCCCTGGAAGGGAAACAGGACGCCGATCGCGAGCACGATCGCCGTCGCGACGAGCCCCGCCATCTCAGGTTCGTAGTTCAGCCCGAAGAGGACGTAGACCAGCCCCGCAAGGGGCAGGAGGAAATACCAGCCCTCCCTGAGAACCTGCCCCAGCCTGGGAATCTCCTCGGGGGGCATCGGGAGAATGTTGCTTCTCGCCGCCTCCAGATCGACCTGAATGAAGAGTGCGACGTAGAAAAGGAGCGCCGGGATCGCGGCTGCGAGGGCGACCTCGTAGAACGGCACCTGCAGAAACTCCGCCATGATGAAGGCCGCGATGCCCATGACGGGCGGGGTGATCTGTCCCCCGGTCGATGCGCAGGCCTCGATCGCCGCGGCAAGGTGAGGCCGGAATCCGGCGCGCTTCATCAGCGGAATCGTCACGGTGCCGACGGTCATGACGTTGGAGACGATGTTCCCTGAGATCGAGCCGAACAGCGAGGACCCGACGATGGCGATCTTCGCCGGCCCTCCCCGGTATCTCCCCATCAGCGCCATCGCGATCCCGGTGAAGAACGTCGATCCTCCCGCCCTGAAGAGCGCCTGGCCGAAGAAAACGTAGACAACGACCACCGTCGCGATGATCTTGATCGCGATACCGAGTATCGCGCTCGAATCCCAAACGAGGTAGTACGCGAGGCGCGGCAGCGGGATCGAGCGCGCGGCGAACTCGCCCGGCAGCGATCCGCCGAGCATAGCGAGCGCGATGAAAGCAAGAGTGGTGTAGACAAGGGCATGACCCGAAGTGCGGCGGAGCCCTTCGAGGAAGAGAACGAGGAGCGCGCCGGCTGCGAGCAGACCGTCCCAGGGCTGCTTCGAAGTCAGCTCGGAGAGAGTTGCGTAGCGGGCCGCGAGGTACGCCGCGGCGGCGAAGCCCGCGACCGCCGCGGCGAGGTCATACCAGGGCACCTTGCTGCGCCCGCGCTGGCCGCCGGCAGACACGTGCAGGAATACCAGAGGCGTCGCAATGGCGAGCAGGCCCGCGAGATATTGCTCCGTGTAGAGCGAGAGTCCTGCCATGCGGAAGAGATCCGCGGACAGCGCGATCGCCCCGCAAGTGAGGACGACCGCGAGAATTTCGACCAGCCTCTTCATCAACGTCCTTGCTCGAAGGCACGGCAGCGTGGCAAGCTACCTGCCCCGGAGGAATTTTGATTCTATGAGACTGCGAATTGTACTGCTGCTTTGGGCGTCGCTCGCCTATTTGCCCTCGGCGCAGGCGCAGGAGAACTTCCCGAGCAAGCCGATCCATATCGTCGTCGGCTACGCCGCAGGGGGCGGCAACGACATCATCGTGCGCGTCGTCGCGCCCAAGATGTCGGAAGGCTTGGGCCAGCCGATCATCGTCGAGAACAAGCCGGGCGCTCAAGGGATCATCTCCTGCGAATACGTCGCCCGGGCCGCGCCGGACGGCTACACCCTGCTCATGGGGCCAAGCGGCCCAATGACCATGAACCCTGCGATCTACTCGAAACTCCCCTACTCGCCACTCAGGGATTTCGCTCCTATCTCGATGATCGGCGACTTCCCGCTGATCCTCGTGGTGAGCGCCTCGCTCCCGGTCGGCTCGGTCAAGGAGCTGATCGCCTATGCGAAGGCGCGTCCAGGGGAGCTCAACTACGCGGCCAGCGCCGCACCGTTCCAGCTCGCAGCCGAGCTCTTCAACCAGAAGACGGGCACGAGGTTCGCGCACATTCCGTACAAGAGCAGCGGCGATTCGGTCGGCGCTTTGATGTCGGGGCAGGTCACGATGACGATCATGGATCCCGCCCCCGCGATCGGCCCGCTGAAAAGCGGCAAGGTGCGCGGGCTCGCGGTGACATCCGCGGCGCGCGACCCGACCATGCCGGACTTGCCTACCTTCGCCGAGGCGGGCGTCCCAGACATCGAAATACGGCTCTTTACCGGTTTCCACGCGCCCGCAGCGACGCCGCCCGCGATCGTAAGGCGGCTGCAGCGGGAGCTGGCGCGCGTGGTGAAGCTTCCGGAAATCAGGGAGCGGCTGGATCAGATGGCGATCGTGCCCTCGGGCAATACGCCGGAAGAATTTCGCGCGATCATTGCGCGTGACATCGCCAAGTGGACCGCCGTGGCGAAAACCGCCAACATCAAGGCTGACTAGCTTCGCCTAGTCTTCTTCTTTCGCCCGAGGACGCGTTTCTTCGAGGGCCTCGACCGCCGCCCCCACAGGCGACCGCTCGCAAGCCGCGCGCCCGCCGCGAGCGCTTCGAGCTTCGCCCAGGCGATGTCGGGGCTTCCCACCCGCGGGCCCAGGCCGCAGTCGGTTCCCCCCATCACGTTCTCGCGGCCGACGAGACTGGCGTAGCGCTCCAAGCGCTCGGCGACAAGCTCCGGGTGCTCGATGAAATCACAGGCATGGCCGACGACTCCGGGGATGAGCACCGCGCCCTCGGGGAGCTTCACCTTCTCGAACACCCGCCACTCGTGCTCGTGGCAGGGGTTCGACGCTTCGATCGAATAGCTCGAGGCGTGCACGCGGAAGATGATGTCGATGATGTCCTCGAGCGGTATGTCGTTGCGGTGCGGGCCGTGGAAGCTCCCCCAGCACACGTGCAGCCGCACTTTCTCGCGCGGTATGCCGCGCAGCGCGTGGTTGATGGCGTCGACCCGCAGAGTCGCGTACCTGCGGTAGTCACGCACGCTCATATGCGGATACATTTGCCAGCCGTCGGGAAGGTCCGGGTCGTCGATCTGGAGGAGAAACCCCGCGGCTACGATCGCTTGGTATTCCTCGCGCATCGCCTCGGCGATGCCCTCCACGAAGGCTTCCTCACTCGGGTAGTGCTCGTTGCGCAGCCAATGCTCGATCGTGCCCGGCGTGTTCGCGGGCAGGAAGGCTTCCGCGACTTTCGCACCCGCGAGGGCCGCTGCGAGGTTCTCGAGGTCTTCTTTCACGGCTGCCTGCCCGACATACCTGAGGGGGGCGGCGCAGACCGCGAGCTGCCTGCGCTGAGCGGCGCCAATGAGCGCGCCCCTGCCCCCCGCGAAATACTGGGGAAAATCCCTCGAATCGCGGGCAGTGATGTTGAGCGGCGCGGGGTCGACGCCGGGGCGGTAGTCGCGCATCTCGAAGCCGGCGAGCCGCTCACGCACATAGTTGGTGAAATTGGTCTTGCCGAGCTCCCCATCGTTGACGCTGTCGACGCCGCACGCCGCCTGCCTGCGCACGACCTCTGCGACTCCGGCGCGCAGCATCGACGAGAGCGCACCGCGGTCGTAGGGCTTTCCTTCGGCCCTGGCGAAGATCATGTCGCGCAGCTCCGAAGGGCGCGGCAGCGCCCCCGCGTGCGTAGTCAGGATGCGGCTCGTCCCTCTTGTCATCCGGTCTTCTCCCTTGGCAGCGTCGGTATTCTAGTCTGGCGCCCGGCGAAAGGCGTCCCACTTCCTTCCCACTCCGCAAGCCGCGCAGGGGTTGACAGCGCGCCGTGCTTCGCCTGAAATTCGTTTCTCCGTCCGTCCGAGTCACTCATCCGGAGTCTTCCATGACGCAACGAAAAACGCCCCCGTTTCGCGCCGATCAGGTCGGGAGCCTCCTGCGCCCGCAGGAACTGCACGACGCCCGCGCAAAGGCAAAGCGCGGCGACATGAGCGCCGCCGAGCTGCGCGCCGTGCAAGACAAGCATATCCGCGACGTCGTTGCCAAGCAGGAATCGGTCGGCATGCTGGCGGTGACCGACGGCGAATTCCGGCGCGACTGGTGGCACATCGACTTCCTTTCCGGGTTCGACGGGGTGACGCTTTCTACGGGCGACGCCTACGGCGACGCTAAGTTCAAGAACACCGAGGAGCAGCCGCCCTTCATGGTCGTCTCCAGCAAGATCCGCCGGACCAAGCCGTCCATGCTCGATCACTTCAAGTTCCTGAAATCGGTCGCGAAGAAAACGCCCAAGTTCACCATGCCCTCCCCCGCAATGCTGCACGGGCGCGCCGACCGCGCGTCGATCAAGAAGACCTATCCCGATCTCGACGAGTTCTGGGAGGATCTCACGCGCGCCTACCGCGAGGAGATCGCCGATTTGTACAAGGCCGGCTGCCGCTACCTGCAGATCGACGACACCACCATCGCCATGATGGGCGATCCCAAGGTCCAGGAGAATTTCAGGAAGCTCGGCGACGATCCGAAGAAAGACAACGCGATGTACGCCGACGCGGTGAACGCCGCCATCCGCGACGTGCCTGAGGACATGGCGGTCGCGATCCACACCTGCCGCGGCAACTTCAAGAGCACCTGGCTCGCGAGCGGGAGCTACGACTACGTGGCGGAGACCGTTTTCTCGCGCCTGGACGTGGACGCGTTCTTCCTCGAGTACGACACCGACCGCGCCGGAGGATTCGAGCCGCTGCGTTACGTCCCGAAAGGGAAGGTGGTGGTGCTCGGCCTCGTCAGCTCCAAGGTGCCCGAGCTGGAGAAGAAAGACGACCTCAGGCGCCGCATCGACGCCGCGGCCAAGTACGTGCCGCTCGAGAACCTGTGCCTGTCACCGCAATGCGGGTTCTCGAGCACCCATCACGGCAACAAGCTCACGGCCGACGATCAGTGGAGAAAGCTCGGCCTGGTGCTGGAGGTGTCGAAGAGCGTCTGGGGGTAAGCCGGCCCCCTGAAAAATACGGCCAGCGGTCGCTAGACCGCTGGCCGTGGAGGTACGCGGACCCGCCGCTACTGCGTCCCGTCCGCCGTGATGCCCTGAGCGTAGATGTCGTCGGCGCTTGTCGCGCTGTTGCGGCTGTCTTGCCAAGCGATGATCGCGCCGCCCGCGCCGTCCGAGACGAGCTGCGGGACGAGCTGGTTGTTTGCGGCGAACGAGACTGCGATGCCGTTGGTGCTCCACTGCGGCACACCCGCGCGGTCCACTCGCTGGGCGAAGATATGGGAGAACGTACCGCTCCGCCCATCCTCCCAGACGATGATCGCTCCGCCGCTGCCGTCGGCGATCAGGCGCTGATCGACCTGATCGCCCGCTTCGACGGAAACCGCGACGCCGCCGAGCGTCCAAAGGGCGCCTGAGCCATTCAAGCGCTGCGCGTAGAGGTCGAAGTGGTTGCGGTCGTTACGGTTGTCGATCCACGTGATGATCGCCCCGCCGCTGCCGTCGGAGACCAACTGCGGATTCATCTCTTCGGCAACGCCTGTCGCGACCGGGGCGCCGCCTGCGCCCCACTGCGGGGCGCCGGAGCCGCCGTCGAGCCGCTGCGCATAGACGTCCGTGCTGCCGTTGGGGCCGGTGCGCATGTCCTCCCACGCGACGATCGCCCCGCCGCTGCCGTCCGGCGTCACCTGCGGATTGAACTGATCGCCCCTAGCGGCGGTAGCGGTGGTAGCGGCGATGCCGTTGGGCGTCCACTGCGAGCTGCCGGCGCCGTTCAGGCGCTGTGCAAAGATGTGGACGGCCGCCGAGTTGCGGCTGTCTTCCCATACGATGATTGCCCCGCCGCTGCCGTCGGCGACGATCTGCGGATTGGCCTGATTGCCTGCGGTCGGGGAAACGGCTACGTCGTTGGCGACGCCATTGATGACCCCCCACTGCGCGCTGCCAGCGCTGTTCAGGCGCTGTGCAAAGATGTTGTCGACGCCCGTCGCCGCATTGCGGGTGTCTTCCCATACGATGATTGCGCCGCCGCTGCCATCGGAGACCAGGTGCTGATTGAACTGATCAAACGCTGAGACGGAAACCTGTGCGCCGCCCGGCGTCCACAGGGAATCGCCTGTTGCGCCATTCAAGCGCTGCGCGTAGATGTTGAAGTGGCCGAGGTTACGGTTGTCGATCCAAGCGACGATCGCCCCGCCGCTGCCGTCCGAAATGATCTGCGGCCTGAGCTGGAGGCCCGCGGCGGTCGTAACCGCCACGCCGTCGGCGGGCTTCCATTGTGCCGCCCCAGCGCTGTTCACCCGCTGCGCGTAGAGGTCAGCACCGCTCCCGGAACGGTTGTCCTCCCACACGATGATCGCACCGCCGCTGCCGTCGGCGACGATCTGCGGATTGGCTTGGTTGCCGGTGGCCGTGGAAATCGCAACGTTGTCCGCGCTCGCCCACAACAGAGTGATGAATCCCGGGCTGCTCAGGGAGCCGCCCACCGTCACGACCACGGGTCCACTTGTCGCGCGGTCGGGCACGGTGGCGCGGATCTGGAACTCGCTCCAGCTCGTGATGCTCGTCGCGCTCGCTCCGCCGATCGACACGGTGCTGTCACCCTGGCTCGCGCCGAATCCGGCTCCGGTGATCACGATCTCCTGACGGACACGCGACTGCATGGGGCTCACACTGGTGACGATCGGCCCCGAAGGCGCGGCCGACACGAGGATGGACGCAAAGCCCGTCACCGTCGAGGGGCCGTTGCTCACCTGTATCGCCACGAGATAGCTTCCCACGGTGGCGGGCGCGGTCCAAGTCGTGCTCGCCGCCGTGGGCGTCGCGAAGCTTCCGGCTCCCGACCATGTATAGGTCAGAGTGCTGCCTGCTCCGTCCGTCGCACTCACCGAGAGCGCCGCAGTCAGTCCGGGGCGCACCACCGCGGGGTTGGCGGTGATCGACTCGATCACCACCGTTCCGGGGCCGTTACAGACGAAGTTGGTGAACGCCGTCTCCGACGGGTCGAGCACGCCGTTGGGGATCGTGTCGAGCCAGGAGACGACCTTGAGCCCGCCGGTGGCGCAATTCGCGCCTGCGGGCTCGGGGACGACGCTCAAGAGCGAATTGGCGCCGTTGGTTCCATTGGTTCCATTGGTTCCGTTGGTTCCATTGGTTCCATTCGTCCCGTTCGTGCCATTACAGATGAAGCCGGTCGAGGTGACCTCGGCGGGATCGAGAACGCCGTTCCCGTTGGTGTCGGGCCCGGACGTGACCTTCGTGCCCCCTGCGGGGCAGTTCGCCCCCGCGGGCTCGTTCGAAATCTTTATCAGCGCCGCGACGGTCGTGGGGCCACCGGTGCACACGTGCTGGCTCAGCTCGACCTCGCCCGGATCGTCGAGGATGCCGTTCAGGTTCCTGTCCCGCCCGCTCTTGTAGTTGATACCTCCGTTCGGGCAATCGCGCCGCGACGCGCCCTCGGCGTCCACCTTCGTCAACACCGAGAAGCCGGCACCGACACTTCCACTATCGGGACCGACAGATTGGCCTCCACAACCGAACAGAACGAAGCCGGCCAAAAGCGTAAGCAGTAGGCTGGAAAGGTTTGTCTTCTTCATGGATGCCCCCCGGTGTGCTCGGTGCGGCGTGTGCACGTGCGCTGGCGCTGGATTTGTGGCTTTCAGCACACGCAATATACAAATCGGCCCCTTGCGACGCGCGGGCACCCGACACGGTCAGCCGAAACTCGCGTGACAAAGATCACGCCGGGAAGCAAAGAAAGGACTATGACTAGTTCATCGCACCTCGCGCGATCACCGGCTAAATCGCTTCGACTGTGCCTTTTCTCACACACACGAGGCAGTCGTAGAGGTTGAAGCGCGGGACGGAGCAAGCTCACCGCCGCCAACACGGCGAAGAGCATGTGATGCGAGTTACTCGGGCTTGATCCCGGCCGCCTTCACGAGCGGCCACCACTTCGCCGCCTCGGCCTTGTGAAAAGTGCCGAGCGCCTCGGGGGTCTGCTGCTCGCGCGGTGCAATTTCCTGTCCCAGCTCGGCCAGTTTCTGGCGCGTCTCCGGGTCGGCTAGCGAGGACACCATCGCCGCATTGATCTTGCTGACGACGGCGTGCGGCGTGCCCTTGGGCGCCCAGATCGCAAACCAGACGGAGACATATAGCCCCGGTAGCCCGGCCTCATCCACCGTGGGAATCTCGCGCGCCGCGGACAAACGTGTTTTCGACGTGACCGCGTAGACATTGATCTTCCCCGCGCGCACCTGCGGCAGCGAGTTCGACGCCTGGTCGACCATGAAATCGATGCGGCCGGCGAGCAGATCCTGCATCGCCGGTCCGGTGCCCTTGTACGGAATGTATTGGACCTTGATTCCCGTGGCGTTCTGAAAATAGACCCCGCCCATGTGCGAGCCCGAGCCCACGCCGGCCGTGCCGACCGATGCCCTGTCGGGGTTCGCCTTGAGCCACGCGATCATCTCCGTCAGATCCGCAGCGGGGAACGAGCTTTTCGCGACGATCAGCAAGGGATTCGCGCAGATCATGCCCACGGGCTCGAGGTCCTTTAGCACGTCGTACTGCAGCGGATAGATGGCTGCGTTGATCACGTGCGTGGCCCAGTGGCCGATGCTCAGGGTGTAGCCGTCGGGCGCCGCGCGAGCGACACGGCCCACGCCGATCGTCCCCGCCGCGCCGACGGTGTAGTCGACGAGGACGGGCTGCCCCAGCGCCTTGGTCATCGGGGCCGACATGATGCGCGCGACCGCGTCGACCGGTCCGCCGGCGGCAAACGGGTTGACCAGCGTGATCGGCCGCGTGGGATAGCTTTGGGCGGCCGCGTTGGATACGAAGAGCGCAAGGGCAAGATACAGAACTCGCAGCGTCATCTGTCCCCCCTGAGTAGAGCGCGCCCCGCGCTGTGACCGGCCAAAGCGCCTCCACTCTACCCTTGCGGGCGCACACGAACCAGTCGTAGAGGTTCACCGTCGGGTCGCAGTGGCCGGGCACGAGCAGCAGCTTCTCCCCTAGCCGTGGCGCCTTCGCTCCGGCTGTGACCGTGAGAACGCCATGCTCATCCGACGCCTTTACATACTTGACGCCGGGGCGCTCGTGCACCAGCGGCATGCCGGAATCCACGCTCGAGGCCTTCAGGCCGGCATCGACCACCGCCCGGTCGGAGGCAGGGACACTCATGACCGTGGCCAAGACGAAGAGGCTCTGCTCGAAGCGCGGCCAGCCCTCCTCCCAGGCGTTGCGGTTGTAGTCGGCGTCCATGAAAACGTAAGAGCCTGGCTGGATCTCGTTGAACACGCGGCTCCCGCTCTCGAGCAGAAACGTCCCCGTCCCCGCCCCGGTGACCGTCTCGCAGGCTAGACCTTCACTTTCGATCAGCGCTTTCGTCATTCGCGCCTTTTCCGCCGCGGCGGCGATCGCCGCGGCTCGCTCGGAGGTGGAGCGGACGTGCTGGGCCGCTCCCTGGTAGGCGTGCAGTCCCGCGAAGCGCAGGTTCCGGCAGCCGGCGATAGCCTTCGCAAGCGCGAGAGCGGGCGCGCCCGGCTCGATGCCGCAGCGATGCGCGCCGACGTCGATCTCGACGAGGACGTCCAGGCGCACCCGCTCCGCGCGCGCCGCTGCGTCCAGCTCCGCGACGTTGCCCGCGTCGTCGGCGAGCACTCCGACTTTCGCCTCGCGGGCAAGGCGCGCGAGCCGCGCGACCTTGCGAGCTCCCACGATCTCGTTCGTGACGAGCACGTCGGCGACGCCGCCGGCCACCAGCGCCTCGGCCTCGCTCACCTTCTGCGAGCACACGCCGACCGCGCCGGCGGCGATCTGCCTGCGCGCGATCTCCGCGCACTTATGACTCTTCGCGTGCGGGCGGAGCCGCACCGCACCGCCCTTCACCGCCTCCGCCATACGCGCGATGTTTCCCTCGAGCGCGTCCAGATCGACGACGAGCGCCGGCGTGTCGACGTCGTCGAGCGGAATTCCGGCGGACGCGGGAGCAGAGGACATGGAGGCCGCCATTCTAACGAAATGCGATAATTGCGCTTCCATTTCAGAGGCGACGATGACGATCCCGAATACCATGCGTGCGGTCGAGATCACCCAGCCCGGAGGACCGGAGGTGCTCAAGATCGGCACGCGTCCGGTCCCGCAGCCGAAAACCGGAGAAGTCCTCATCAAGGTCGCCGCCGCCGGAGTCAACCGCCCCGACACGATGCAGCGCGCCGGCAACTATCCGGTGCCGCCCGGCGCGTCGGACATCCCGGGTCTCGAGCTCGCCGGCAGCGTCGTCGCGCTGGGGGACGGCGTGAAGGACTGGCGAGTCGGCGACACGGCCACCGCCCTCGTGCAGGGCGGCGGCTACGCCGAATACTGTGCCGCGCCCGTTCCGCAGTGCCTGCCTATTCCCAAGGGCATGACGCCGGTCGAGGCGGCGTCGCTGCCGGAGACCTTTTTCACCGTATGGAGCAACGTCTTCGACCGCGCCGGGCTGAAACCCGGCGAGTCGTTCCTGGTGCAGGGCGGCTCCTCGGGCATCGGCGTCACCGCGATCCAGATGGTCAAGGCGTTCGGCAACAAGGTCTTCGCCACCGCGGGCAGCGCCGAGAAGTGCGCAGCCTGCCTCAAGCTCGGCGCCGACCGCGCAATCAACTACAAGACCGAGGACTTCGCCGCGGTAGTGAAGGAGGCGACAGGCGGCAAGGGCGTCAACGTCGCGCTCGACATGGTCGGCGGCGACTACGTCGACCGCGAGCTGAAGTGCCTTGCCGACGACGGCCGCATCGTCATCATCGCTTTCCTCGGCGGAGCCAAGGCGACACTCTTCCTAAACGATATCCTGCGCCGGCGCCTTACGCTTACGGGTTCGGCGCTGCGGCCGCGCCCGGTCGAATTCAAGGGCGCGATTGCGAAGAACCTGCGCGAGAAGGTCTGGCCGCTGATCGAGGCCGGGAAGATCAAGGCGATCATCCACAAGACTTTTCCGCTCGCCGATGCCGCCAAGGCGCACGCGCTGATGGAGTCGGGCGCGCATATCGGCAAGATCGTGCTCACGGTCTAGCCCGTGTTCAAGAAAGACCTGCTCAAGGGCAAGCGCATCCTCGTCACGGGCGGGGGCACGGGCCTCGGCCGCGAGATGGCGGCGAGGTACCTGGAGCTGGGCGCCGATATCTTCATCTGCGGCCGGCGCAAGGCGCCGCTCGAGAAAACCGCGGCCGAGCTCACCGCCAGGCACGGCGGCTCGGTGAAATGCCACATCGCCGATATCCGCGATGCTCAAGCCGTGGACGCGACGATTCAGGCGATCTGGGATGACGGCGGGCCGCTCACGGGCCTGCTGAACAACGCCGCCGGCAACTTCATCTCGCGCACCGAGGACCTTTCGGCGCGCGGCTTCGACGCCATCGCCAACACCGTGCTGCACGGGACGTTCTACGTGACGCACGCGGTGGGCAAGCGCTGGATCGCGGGCAAGAACAAAGGCTCGGTTGTTTCGATCGTCGTCACCTGGGTGTGGGCGGGCTCGCCTTTCGTCGTCCCCTCGGCGATGTCGAAGGCCGGCGTGCATATCATGACAAAGTCGCTGGCAGTCGAGTGGGGTCGCTACGGCATCCGCTTGAACGCGATCGCGCCGGGAATTTTTCCTACCGAGGGCGCCGGCAAGCGCCTCGCCCCGGGGCGCTCCATCCGGGAGGACGCGGTGCGCGTCAACCCGTTGGGCCGCGCGGGAAACATGGCGGAGCTTCAGAACCTCGCCGCCTTCCTCATGTCCGACGGCTGCGAGTTCCTCACCGGGCAGACGATTGCGCTCGACGGCGGCGCCAACCTCGTCAACGGTGGCTCGTTCAACGAGCTGTTCGAGTGGGGCGACGCCGAATGGCAGGCCGCGCGCGAGGCGATCAAGGCGCAAAACGAGAAGGACAAGGCGCAGAGGTCGGCGTAGAAGGACAATGCAGATTTCCGCCAGGGTGGCTGCGTTTTTCTCGTTCGTGTTTGCGGTCGTATGCCTGGCGTTTGCGATCGACGGATTCACGTCGCTCGCGGATATGGCCGATCCGGACCAGGCGTCAGGTGGACGGGATTTCGCCTGGATCTGGACCTTTCTCGCCGTGGTGGGCGCGGTGATCGGGTGGGTGTCGTGGAGAGTCGGCCGGACACCGATGGACGAGGATGCCTAGCGGGAGGCCTATGAGACAATCTATCGGTGCATGAAGTAACCCAAATGGGGAGAAAACGATGAAAGTCCTGCAGCTGCAGACCTCGGGGGGTAATGCGACTTATCTGCGTCCGTACGACGACGAGCGCATCCTGTTCAACATGTCGGTGTGGGAGTCCATCGAGCACCTCAAGCGCTACGTCTACTACACCGCGCACGTCGAGTTGCTCAGGAACCGCCAAGCCTGGTTCGAGAAATTCTCCGGCGCCTACACCGCTTTGTGGTGGGTGCCGCAGGGGCACCTGCCGAGCGTCGATGAGGCGAAGAAGCGCCTCGCGCACCTGGAGGCGCACGGTCCGACGCCGTTTGCTTTCACCTTCAAGGACCCCTTCCCGGCCGACGAGCAGTTCGTCAACGGCATCGACTGGTCGTCGTTCAAGCCCTGCCCCGCGGCGTGACATCGCCCGACATCGGCCGGCGCACCGTGCTCGGCGCCGCCGGCACAGGCGCGCTGCTCGCGATGGTCCCCGCGTTCGCCCAGCCGGTCCGTGCCAAAGGCCCGCGCGTGTGGCTCGACCTGGACCAGGCGGAGCTCGACGACGCCTACGATCAGAGCGTATACGCGCCCAACCTGCGCCAGGTCACGGAACGGTACGCCACCAACAGCGAGGCGGTGCGCGCGCGCCTGGGAGCGCCGCGGCGCTTCGCCTACGGGCCGACGCCGGTCGAGGGGCTCGACGTGTACGCGACGAGACGCGCCAACGCGCCGATCAACGTGTTCATCCACGGCGGCGCGTGGCGCGTCGGCGCCGCCAAGGACTACGCCTTTCCCGCGGAACTCTTCGTCAACGCCGGAGCGCATTTCGTGGTGCCCGATTTCGCTCCGGTGCAGGACCTGGGCGGCGACCTCGTGCCGATGGCCGGCCAGGTACGGCGCGCGATCGCCTGGGTTCATCGCAACGCCAAGACCTTCGGCGGAGACCCGGATCGCATCTACCTCTCCGGCCACTCCTCGGGCGCGCATCTTGCCGGCGTAGCTCTCATCACCGATTGGCGCAAGGACTTCGACCTTCCCGCCGACGTCGTCAAGGATGCGCTGTGCTGCAGCGGCATGTACGAGATGAAGCCGGTGCGCCTCTCGGCGCGCAGCCGCTACGTCAAGTTTACCGACGCGATGGAGGACGCGATGAGCGCCCAGCGCCACATCGACCGGCTCAACACCCCCGTGATCCTCGCCCACGGCACGCTGGAGACGCCTGAGTTCCAGCGCCAGTCTCGCGACTTCGCCACTGCCGTGAGAGCGGCGGGCAAGCCCGCGCAGCTATTAGTCGCCCAGGGCTACAACCACTTCGAGATCATCGAGACGCTCGCCAGCCCGTACGGCCTGCTCGGCCGCGCGGTGCTCGAGCAGATGAAGCTCGCATGAGAATGCCCGATTACCAGGTTTCGGGCGAAGGTCGGACCACGGTTTTTCTCCTGCACGGGATCTACGGCGCAAAAGACTACTGGCGCTACCAGACCGAGCGGCTGGTCGCGCGCGGGTTCCGCGTCGTCGCCTGGGACGCACCGGGATACGGCATCTCGCCCCTGCCCGATCCGTTTTCATTCGACGTCGTCGCCGAAGCCGGCGCGCGGCTCATCCGCGCGCAGGCGAGCGAGCGCAACGTCGTCTTCGGCCACAGCATGGGCGGGCAGATCACGCCGCGCATCCGGCTGAAGGTCGCCGACCTCGTGCACGGCATTGTGATCTCGGCGACGATCGGCTACTTCGGCAACCGCACCAAGGAGGAGCAGGAGGAATTCGTCCGCAAGCGCACCGCGCCCCCGCCGCCGGGCACCGACCCGTACGCTGCGCAGCTCGCGATGGTCAATTCGATGCTCGGCCCGACCTCGAGCGGTCCCGAGGTCGAGCTCGTGCGCTGGGTCGCCTCGCGCACGCCTCCGAAAACCGTGCAGGCGGCGGTGAAGGCGGTGCAGGCCTACCCCGAGGCCGATGCGGTGTCGGCGATCCGCGCCGTGTCGGTGCCGACGCTGCTCGTCGCCGGCGAGGTGGATCAGACCGGGCATCCCGCGGGCATGAAGCGCGTCGCCGCGATGATTCCCGGCGCGGAGTTCGCGGTCGTTTCAGGCTCCGGGCACTATCCGTGGGCGGAGAATCCGGACGAGTTCAACCGCGCGTTCTTCGGGTTCCTCGACAAGCATTTCGGACGAAGCTGACGCCGATGGGCCTGCTCTCCAACACTGTTTACGTGCGCGTGCGCAGGAACGAGTTTCGCGTAAGAAACGCCGAATCCGGCGCGGAAAAGACGCTGGCGGCGCCGGTCCCCTTCACGACCGCGCGGCTCCTGATCGGGCAGTTCGGCGCCGCCGAAAAGGCGCTGAAGGCCGCCCTGAAGGAAATCCTGACGGGGCAATTGTTCGCGCCCTCGCCGAGTGTCGTGATCCAGCCCCTGGAAATGGTCGAAGGAGGCCTGTCCGAGATCGAGGAGCGAGCCCTCCGGGAGCTAGCGATCGAGGCCGGCGCGAGCAAGGTCGTCGTGTGGGTCGGTCACGAGCTCAGCGATTCGGAGGTCAAGGAGAAGCTGCGCGCGCGGTCCTAGCGTCCGGGACCGTCCACAGATACAGCGTGCTCGCTCCCACCTGCACGGTTTTCTCCGGCGGCCAGTCGTCGCCGAATCCGTAGCGGTGGGCGACGATGCGAGTCCCGGGCTTGAGGTCCTTCTTCAGCTTGGGAAGCAGGCGGCGGTTGAGCGACTCGAAGAGGAAGAGCGTCACGACCGTGGCGTCGCCGATTTCGGCCTCGAACAGGTCGCCGCGAACGAAGCGCACGCGGTCCTCGACGCCGGCGCGCCTTGCCTGATACACGGCCATGCGCAGCGGCGCCGGATCGATTTCGACGCCGACACCGCGCGCGCCGAACTCCTTCGCGGCCGCGATGACGATGCGCCCGTCGCCGCAGCCGAGGTCGTAGACCACGTCGTTCGGGCCCGTGCCGGCGAGCTTGAGCATGCCGAGCACGGCTTCGTCCGTGCTCGGAAAATACGGCACCTCAGGATCGGGTCCGGTTGCGGCTCCGTCGGTAAGCCGGGTGTCGCCGAGCCGATCGAGCGCGGCGCAGCCGGACAAGACCGGCGCGAGGAGAAGCGCGAACTGAAACGCAGCGGTCTTGAGGCTCAAGGACCAGGCGCCGGCGGGCGCGCCATCGCGAGGGTTCCGTTGGAGTACGCGCCCTCGCAGGTGTCCTGTCCGGAATACGTCCCGCTGACCGAATCCGCCGTGATGTCGGAGATCGTGCCCGTGAGCGTCGCGAGGCATGAGGGCGTCGGATCGTCGGGTGTTGCGGGAAATGTCACCGTCCAGGCCAGCGTCGTCCCCGAGATCGTTCCCGAGAGCGTGCCGGTCCTGCTTCGGTGGCACGAATGACAGGTTGTACCCATCGGATCGGGGGATTTCGTGGTCATGGTCCCCGAGACGTTCATCCCGTCCTGGGTCATGCGCCAAGTCACGAACGTGGTGCCGTCTCCCGTAGCAGCAGCGACCGTGTTCGGGTTCGAGTCGAGCCCTTTCCCGGTAAACGTGGGCGGAGACTCGTCCGTGGGCGACCCGGAACCGGCGCCGCAGGCAGCCGTCAGCGCGGCGAACGCCGTGGCGGTGATGATGGTCAGGACTGATTTCATGGCGACCTCTCGCAGCCCTCCCGGCACCGGGAATCATACGGTAAACAGCGTCCCGGCTCCTTTCATCCCCCTTTCGCGGCGAGCGTCTTGCGGAGCCCGAAGAGCATCACGACCGCGCCTACAGCAAGAACGCCAAGACCCACGAAAGCATGCTTGCCGTGGTACTCCAAGCTGTTATAGAAGAGGTAAGCGCAGCTCAGCACGAAGATCGCGGGTACGACCGGATATCCGGGCACGCGGAACGGTCGTGGCGCCTGGGGCTCCTTCACCCGCAGTACGAAGAGCGATACCCCCGTGAGCAGGAAGAACCCCCAGAACACGGGCGCGGAGTACAGAACCAGGCCCTCGAAGCCCCCCTTCAGAATCGCACCCAGTACGACCAACGAGAGCGCAATCGCGCCCTGTACCAGCATCGCGTTGCGCGGCGTACCGCTCGCGCCGTCCCAGCGGCCGAGAAAACCCAACAAGAGCCAATCGCGACCGAGAGCGTAGTTGGAGCGCGCGCCGACGATGATCGAACCGTTTATGGAAGTAATCGCGGCGATTGCGATCATTATTGAGATGAGCTTCTCGCCCGCCGGTCCCCACGCTTTCGCGAGGAGATCGGCCGCGACTGCATTCGATTTCGCCGTACCGGCGAAACCGAGACCTTTGAGGTAGGCGAGGTTGACCAGCACGTATAGCAGCATCACCAAGCCGATCGAAAGGAACAGCGAGCGCGCGATGTTGCGGTCGCGCTCGCGCACCTCCGCCGAGATATAGGCAGCGTCGTTCCAACCGCCGTAGGTGAACAGCACGAAGATCATGGCCAGACCTGCGCCCGTGTGCCAAGACTTTACCGCCTCGTCGGCTGCGGATTTTGCAGGCTCTACCGCGGAGATCTGCGGAGCAAAGAAGAATCCCGCGATCACGATAAGCACTAATCCACCGCACTCAAGAAACGTGAAGAAGTTCTGTGTCAGCTTTCCTTCACGGATCCCCGCGTAGTTCACCAGCGTGAGGATCGCGACCACCAATACAGCCCATATGGCCGACGATTGCGGGCCCAGATCGATCACCCTCGACATGTAGTCGCCGAAGAGGTAGGCGAACACTGCGATCGAGCCGGCAACGATTACCGTGAGCCGAGCCCATCCGTAGAGAAAAGCGATGTGACGACCGAAGGCGCGACCGAGAAAATGATACTCGCCGCCCGCTGAGGGGAAGGCCGTCGCCAACTCGGCATAGCACATCGCACCGATTATCGAGAGCGCGCCACCGACGATCCACCAAACGACGGTCATGGTTTCGCTCGCGCTGAAACCGGCGACCAGTGACGGCGTTTTGAATATGCCGGCGCCGACGATGAGCCCTACGATGATGGCGGTCGCGTCCCCCAGAGAAAGGACCTGAGCGGGGCCGGCGCCTGCGGGCTGCGGCGGATTGTCGGTTGAAGGCATCTATACCTCGAGATATCGATCGGTGCCGGAGTTGCGTTCCTTGAGCGAGACCAGGCATTCCTCGAGGCGCAATCCGAGTAGCGCGCTGGCCGAGCGCGCGCGGGCCCGCAGCTCAGCCCAGGAAAGACGCGGCGGGCCGCCGCGCGGGGCGAAAGCGATCAGATTGTCCCTCTCCTCCGCGAGGAGCAGCGTCGGAGGCCGCCCGAAGCTCTTCTCGATGCGCCTGCAATGGCGCTCGAGCTTGCCATCGTCGGCCATGAAGTTCGCGACCATGACGCCCTGCGGGCGCAGCGCCGCGAAGGCGGCATCGTAGAACGAGCGCGTGCACAGGCTGTCTGCCACCCTGCCGTTCACGAATCCATCCACCACGAGAACATCGCAGCTCGCCGCGCGCTCGGGAACGATCTCCGCTCCGTCGCCGGTCACGATCTCCAGCCTCTCGTCCCCGTCGGGAAAGCGGAAATACTTGCGCGCAACCGTCACCACGCCCGGATTGATCTCGGCCACAGTGACGCGCGTTTCGGGCATGCGCTCGTGGATGAATCGCGCCATCGATCCTCCGCCCAGGCCCACCATGAGGATCTCACGCGGCTTGGGGCAAAACAGGAGGAAACCCATCATCGCGCGCACATAGTCGAGCTCGATCGCGTCGGGCGCGTCCAGCCGCATCGCGCTCTGTATCGCGTCGCCACCGATCTGCAGCACGCGCACGCCGTCCTCCTCGACGATCTCGATCGCCTTGTGGGTGCCCATCCAGTTGCGCATGCGGTTCATGAGGATCGACAGAAAATCGGCAGCGCGCAAGGCGCGCTGCCGATCGGTCGGGCAAGTCGTCTACTTGACAGGGGTCGCGACCGGCTTGCCCTTCTCGACGACGTAGGTGGCGAGCACGACGCCTTTGACGCTGCCCGCGTTCCGCCCGGCGTGGATTACGCCCGCCGGAATGAAGAACGCCTCGCCGGCCTTCACGGTTCTGGGCTGCTGCCCGTCGACCTCGAGGAGCAGCGAGCCTTCCAGCACCACGCTTATTTCCTCGCCCGGGTGGGTATGCTTGCCGACCACCGCGCCCGGTTCGAACTCGACGCGAGCCTGCACCACGTGGCGGCCTGGGACGCTCAGATCGCGGTCTTGCAGCTCGGTGCGCTTGATGCCGGGCGCTTGCGCGTAGAGCACGCCAGCGCCGAGCGCTGCGGTGATACCGGCGACGATCAACAGCTTCGTCCTTTTCATGTCGACTCCTCCTTGGGGGTTGCTACGGGATACACGTATGTTACTCGGGCGCCTGCTCCTCGGGCGCGAAATCGAGCTCCACCTTCGCGCCGCAGGGATCGTTGCAGAAGATCTGCCAGATGCGCGTCCCGACCTGCTGGCGGAGCGTATACGGGATTCGGTGCGCCTTGAGCCGCGCCACCGTGCCCTTGAGGTCGCTCGCGGTGAACGCGAGGTGGTCGAGCACACCGGCCGGATCGGCGGGCAGCTCTGCCTCGGAAATGTGCAGGATCGGCTCGCCGCCGGCGTACATCCACGCGCCGCCGAAGCTCAAGGGGGGCCGGGGACCCTCGGTGAAGCCGAGCACGCCGGTGTAGAAGGCGCGCGACTCCTCGAGCTTGTTCGTGAGCACATTGAAATGGTTCATCCCGTGGATCGCCATGGCCTCTCCCTCAAGCAAGATCGCCGGACTGGACGCGTGCCACGCCGGCTTTCTTCATCTTCTCCCAGGCGGCCGCGAGCGAGCCCTGCATATCGATCGCGCGGCACGCGTCCTCGACGACGACGCTGTCGAAGCCCAGCGTGCGCGCGTCGAGCGCGGTCCACGCCACGCAGAAATCGGTCGCGAGCCCGCATACGAACACCCGCTTGACGCCGCGCTCGTCCAGATAGCCTTCGAGGCCCGTGCGGCTCTTGCGGTCGGCCTCGAGGAAGGCGGAGTAGCTGTCCACCTCTTTGCGCCAGCCCTTGCGCACCACCAGCTGCGCGTGCGGGACGGCGAGGTCCTTGTGAAGGGCCGCGCCGTCGCTTCCCTGCACGCAGTGGTCGGGCCAGAGCACCTGTTCGCCGTAGGGAAGCTTGATCGAGTCGAAGGGCCTGCTCCCCGGGTGCGACGTCGCGAATGATTGGTGCCCGGACGGATGCCAGTCCTGAGTCAGCACCACGTTCTCGAAGCGCTTCGCAAGCTCGTTCACGAGCGGCACCACCTCGTCGCCCTTCTGCACGGCGAGCCTGCCTCCCGGGCAGAAGTCGTTCTGGATGTCGACGACGATGAGGGCGTCCTTGGGGCCGGGCTTCAGCTTGGAGTTGTCCGGCATGTTCAGGCCGCGGCGACGCGCTCGACTTCGACCAGGCAATCGTAGAAGGTCGCGCCCCGGCCCATGTCGGTGATGGCCTGCGAAGTCACTTCGTTCGCGTTGCGGCCGTCGGCCGTGAGCTTCTTCCACCAGACGGAGAGCGCGACCACGACGCCCTCACGGACCTTGTCGCCGACGCGCGCGCGGGCGGTGAAGGAGCCGCGGTCGTTGAAGACGCGCACCTTGTCGCCGTCGCGGATTGAGCGGGCGTCAGCGTCGCCCCGATGGATGTCGAGGCTCGGTTCTTTTGCCTCGGTGATCGCGAACGGCATGTTGGCGAAGGACGAATTGAGGAAGTGCCGGTTGGGCGGCGAGATGACCGCGAGCGGATATTTCTTCGCGAGCGCCGGGTTGGATCGCGCCGACTCGCGGGGCGGGACAAAGGCGGGCAGCGGATCCATCCCCATCGCTATCGCGGTCTCGCTGTAGAACTCGCATTTTCCCGAGGGAGTGGGAAAGCCCCCTTGCGCGAACGGCGCGAAGCGCTCGGGCAGATTGAGGCGCTGCCAGCCTTTCGCCTTGAGCGATTCCCATGCGATCCCCCGCATAGCCGGCTTGGAGGATTCGAGCGCCTGGCGGCAGATGTCCTCGTCCGAGTCCTTGAAGCAGTCCTCCGCGAAGCCTATTCGGGCCGCGAGTCGCCTGAACACCTCGCTGTTCGGCAGGGACTCGCCGAGCGGCGCGATCGCCGGGCTGTTCGCCATCAGGTAGAGGTGCCCGTAGGCCGTGTGCACGTCGTAGTGCTCCAGCTGGGTCGTCGCCGGCAGCACGATGTCCGCGTAGTCGCAGGTATCGGTGAAGAACTGCTCGTGCACGACGGTGAAGAGGTCCTCGCGCGAGAATCCCTTCACCACCTTGCCCGAATCGGGCGCGACCGCCACCGGGTTGGAGTTGTATACGTAGAGCGCGCGGATCGGCGGCACCGCACCGAGCAGCGCGTCGCCGATCGCCACCATGTTGATCGTGCGCGGGTTGGGGTTCCTCGAGGCCTTCAGCAGATCCGGGCGCTCGAGCGCCGCGTCGTTCATGCCGAAAAATCCCGAGGTCGCGAGGACCGCGCCGCCGGCCGGATGCCGCCAGTCGCCCGTGAGCGCCGGCAGGCACAGGATGGCCCTCACCGCCATGCCTCCACCCGCGTGGCGCTGCAGCCCGTAATTGAGCCGGATCGCTGCCGGCCGCGTGCTCGCGTACTCGCGGGCGAGCGCGACGATGCGCTCGACGGAAAGGCCCGTGATTTGCGCGACCGCCTGCGGCGGATAGTCCCTCACGCGCACCTTCAGCTGGTCGAAGCCCAAGGTGTATCTTTCGACGTAGTCGGCGTCGTAGCGGTTCTCGGCCACGATGACGTGCATCATCGCCAGGGCGAGCGCGGCGTCCGTGCCCGGCAGCAGCGCGAGGTGCTCGTGGCATTTCTCCGCGGTGAGGCTGCGGTAGGGGTCGATCGCAATCAGCTTCGCGCCGCGCCGCTTCGCCTCCTGCGCGCGGGACCACATGTGCAGGTTCGACACGATGGGGTTCGAGCCCCACACGAGGATCAGCTTCGCCTCGTCGATGCGCTCGGGGTCCATGCCGAAGGACCCGCCCAGCGTGACCTTGGAGCCCGCCTTGCCGGCCGACGAGCAGATGGTACGGTCGAGGCGCGACGCGCCCAGGCGATTGAAGAAGCGCCGCCCCATCGAGTGCCACTGCACGTAGCCCATCGTACCCGCGTAGTCGTAAGGGAGAATGCCCTGGGGATCCTCGGCCTCGATCGCGCGGAACTTCGCGGCGATCGTGCCGATCGCCTCGTCCCAGGAGACGCGCTCGAACTCGCCTTTGCCCTTGGCGCCGACCCGCTTCTGCGGAAAGAGCACGCGATCCTTACTGTAGGTGCGCTCCAGGTAGCGCGCCACCTTGGTGCACAGCGTGCCTGCCGTGAAGGAATGATCCTTGGCGCCCTCCACCTTGACGGCCACGCCGTTCTCGACGGTGACCAGGAGCGCGCAGGTATCGGGACAGTCGTGCGGGCACGCGGCGCGCACGATCTTGCGTTCGGCTGGAGTTTTCTTCGCTGGCGCGAGCATCGGCGATGAGGCGCGGGAATGCGGCAATTCTACGCCGTTCAGGGACGCACGCCGGGAAACGTCCCTAAGCGCGTGCGCAGCATTTGGCCGATCCGGTAGTGGGCGTGGCGCGCGGCGGCGATCGCCCCGCCCATGGGGAGAAATCCGTGGATCTGGCCCTCGAAGCACTCGTAGACGACCGAGACGCCCGATTGCGCGAGCCGATCGGCGTAGGCCTTTCCCTCGTCGAGCAGCGGATCGAATCCGGCAGTAACGACGTACGCGGGCGGCAGCCGCGAGTGATCTTGCGCGCGCAAAGGAGATGCGCGCCAGTCGTCGCGGTCGCTGTCGCCGCGGAGATACTGATTTTGGTACCAGCGCAGCAGCTCGCGCGTAAGCGAATAACCGCTTGCGAAGCGCTTGAGCGAGTCCGTGTCGGCTGCCTGATCGACGACCGGGTAGACCAGCACCTGCATGGCGAGCGCCGGGCCGGAATCGCGCAGGGCGATGGCGGCGACGGCGGCGAGGTTGCCGCCCGCGCTCTCGCCAGCTACGACGAGCCGCGCCGCGTCGACCGCGAGCGGGCCCGCATTCGCGCTCACCCACCTCACCGCGGCGAGCGCGTCCTCCACCGCGGCCGGAAACTTGTGCTCGGGCCCCATGCGGTAGTCGACGGCGACGACCGCGCAGCGGCCGTGCACGGCGATGCCGCGGCACACCCCGTCGTGCGTATCGAGATCGCCGCAGGTCCAGCCGCCGCCGTGAAAATACACCACGGCGGGCAGGGGATCGCCGGGCTTCTCCCCGAGCGGGCGGTAGTAGCGCGCCTTGACGGCGCCCGCCGCGCCCGGAAAGGAAAGGTCCCTTGCCTCCTCGAGCGCCACCGGAGGCGGCGCGAGCCCGAGGCGCGATTCGCGATAGAGGCGCCGGGCCTCCGCGACGCTGACCGTGCCGGGCGCCGGAGCGCGCGCCGCGTTCTCGATCACCGCGCGCGCCTGCGGGTCGAGCCGGCTCGCGGTCGCGCTCACGCCTTCAGGCCGCGACCGCGCCGCGGCGCCTGAAATACAGCCAGAGCACCGCCGCGGCGGCTACGGTGATGAAGGGCAGAGCGAGCCAGTTGAGCACCTGCCAGCCCTTAGCGTCGATCAGCACGCCCGAGCCGAACGACGTGACCATCATCGTGAGGAAAATGATCGAATCGTTCGCCCCCTGCGTCTTGGCGCGCTCGGGCGCAGAGCAGACCTCCGTGATGAGCGTGGTGCCGCCGATATAGAGGAAATTCCAGCCGATCCCGAGCAGCACCAGCGCGAACCAGAAATGGGGAACGCTGATTCCCGAGAGGGCGATCGCCACTACGACGTAGAGAAGCAGCGCTCCCGTGGTCATCAACTGCAGCACGCCGAAGCGCCTGATGAGCGACCCGGTGAAGAACGACGGCCCGAACATGCCGACCACGTGCCAGCCGATTACCGTCGCAGCCGCCGAATAGGGGTGGCCGCACAGGCCCATAGCGAG
>Ga0307469_10000047_pt1 | contig 44541 bp, 47 predicted proteins | sample atmos_gasesAM2C__FD_203084 | JGI IMG/M metagenome (GOLD analysis project Ga0307469, IMG submission 203084) | Hardwood forest soil microbial communities from Morgan-Monroe State Forest, Indiana, United States - atmos_gasesAM2C_515 | ecosystem: Environmental > Terrestrial > Soil > Temperate... | reverse complement strand
AGCCCGAATACAAAGAGTGGCAAGCGCCACCAGCCGCAGTTGATGAATCGCGCAAGATTGGATTTCTGAACGAAAGCGTTGAGGAGGGGAGCGCCTGGCTACGCAGTCAACGAGGATATTCCGACTACCGCAAAGCCCTCGACGTGCTCTCGGGGATGGATTCGCAATCGACGCGTACTCCCTCGTATCGTTCTCACCTCAACACGAATCGCCTTAAACGGAACGTGAAGGAAGTCGTCGGCACGCTCGCGAAGCTCCGGCCGATGTGGGGCTACCACTCTGACAACGCTGCCTATAAGCCTCAAGCGGAAATGTTCAACAAGGTGGCAAAAGCCTGGTACCTGGAAACCGGCGCCGACCGCGCCGTCCGCGAAGCGCTCCAGTACGCCGCGGCGACCAACCGCGGATGGGTCCACCCGCAGTATCGCCGGGACATGTACGGCACCGGGCACGGCGACATCAAGCTATTCACGTACGGCTCCCCGTGTGTCCTACCGAATCAACTCCCAGCCAACGGCGATTTCCAGTCCGCGTACATTGTCCACATCCTTGAAGAAATGCCGGTGGCGATGGCCCACGGGATGTTCCCCGCGTTCCAGCACCGCCTGCGCCCATCGTCATCCCGTTATTGGTACGCGAACGACGGCATCCGCGCGGCCACGATAGGTAACGCATCCGGCGGTGGGGTCATGCAACGGATCTTCGGCCGGGGTTCGCGCAGGAACGCCTCGGACGCAGTGGCCGATCTCCTCGTGCCCATCCGCAAGTCCTACGTGATCGACCTCACTATCAACACTACCAAGACCGCTATCCCGATGGGTGAGCCCGGATCATCCTGGTCGTACACCGTGCCGTACGTGGGCCAGGACCTCCCTGCGGGGAACGATCCCAAATCAGGTACGCACCTCTACCGCAAGGCCACCGAGACGGATGCACGCCTCTACCCATACCGCCGCCTTATCCTCTCGACCGACCAAGTGTGTTTGTACGATGGCCCTGCCTTCGACTGGCACGGAATGTTCCCCGGCATATCCTTCTGCATGGACGACTGGCCGTGGGAGCCTCTCGGATTCTCGCTCGTCCACGAAGGATTCGAGTTGAATGAGGCGATCAAGGAGATCATTCGCGGGAACATGGACAAAATCCGCTCGCAACTTCGCCCATCCCTCGCCTACGACCAGAACGCCGTATCCATGTCCGAGGCCCGCGCGCTTGATCCCATGCAGCCGGACAAGCGCATCGGCTACGACGGCACCGCGCTCGAAGGGACACCCTTTACTCCGATCCTCGACGCGGAGTTCCTCAAGGTGACCCCCGAGTCGATGACCATGGTCGAGTACCTCGAAGCCGCGATGGACTCGCAACTAGCCGTGCGCGACGCGATGGCCCTTGCGAAAATGCGCTCCGTGGGCTCGATGGACGAACTTGAAAAGGTGGTCGAGGCCAACGGGCCGATCATCGAGGACATCTCGCGCACCATGGAGCCCCCGATGCGCGACCTTGGCATCATGGTGAAGTATCTCGTGATGCAATACTACACGACCGCCCGCGTGATGCAGGTGGTCGGCGCGGATGGCGTGACCCCGGAAGTGTTCGACTATGATCCATCATCACTCGTGCCATCGCACTCGCCTGGCGAGAATCCTGACCACGCATCTCGTATGTCCGCGCGAGAACGAGCGAAAATATTCGCGGATAACTTGCGGTTCTTTATTCTCCCGAACTCGCTCCATGAGATGTCGCAGATGGTGATGAAGCTCGGACTCATCCAGCTTAAAAAGGCAGGCGTCAAAATAGATTCGCAGACGATCGCCGAGGCGTGGAATATCCCGAACTATGGAACGCTCGACGGATCAACCGTCATGGAGCGATTCAAGAACGAACAGGAAATGGATCTCGCGTTCGCCGCGCGGATGAAGGAACTCGCCGGTGCCCTAGGTCTACTCCCGCAGGGTCCACCGGGTGCACCCGGCCCTGGAGGAAAGCAACCGGAAGGACGGCCGAACGCCAACACATCGCCGCCGAAACTAGAATCGAAAGACAACGGAGCGCGATCGACGATCTCCACATCTAAATAACGATGCCATCGGCCCTCCAACGATTACCGTCCCCTCCGCCGCGAGATACTTCCGTCTCTGCTCCCACGCGTCACGTATCCGAATCGCAGCATATGGTGCGTGAGCGCCGCTTTGCGCCGGACGCGGACCTCGCTAAAATCGACGCTGAAATCGCGCGCACGCACGCGACCGGCACGCTCCTGATCGACTATTCCAACGGCGGCATCGGCTCGATCCGGTTCCGCGAAGAAAAGAAATTCTGACTCGCCTACATTATTATCTTGACAGCCTCTAGTACTTGTGTGCGACACTCCCCCGCAGCGGGACCCAAATGATTGCAGCGGTGAGTTAGCCATAGCTCACCGCAAGCAAGATCGAATGGCCCGTGACAGCGATTCCGCGTAGAGATGACTCCATCTCCCCCGGCGGTTTCCAGTCACGAGCCATTTTTATTTTAGGGTCCATGTACGAGTATACAAAGGAGCGTGCCATGAACGAACGAAATAAACGCAAGGGCCATCGCAAGGGCCACAAAAAGTAAGTCCGTCCCTAGCCGGAAACGAGCACGACTCTAACCCAGTCGTGGTCCCCGACAAGGGTCAACCGAATAGGGACGGTCTTTGCTCCTCTGCGGGGCCGTCCCACCTTTATCTGTAATCGTTCCGAAGGGAGATCGTGATGGCGTACGGAAAATCCAAGCGTGGTGGCTTCGTGGGGAACATGGCGAAGCTCGGCGGCAAGTCCCGGAAACTCTCGCTCGCCGGAGATATGCGCCCTGAGAACATGACTCCCGGATTTAAGAAGGCCGGGAAGCAAGCCCACAAGAAAGTTTGAGTCTGACGTGAATGGCATCCTCACCTATAGCCCCGTCCCCCGCGATGACGCCGCCTCCCGCTGGCTCGGGACCCGGCGCGACGCCGACCGATCCGCAAGCCGCCTCACCGGCGCCGCCCACACCCTCCCCCGTCATGCAGCAGGGGATGAAGCTGATCGTGGACGTGGTGACGAATTTGCGTGCCATCGCCAAAGCATACCCCGCCGCCGCTCCGAAGGTGGCGGAAGCGAACAGCGTAATGCGCGAAATTTCCGCGCTGATGATGCAATCACAACATCCGGGAGAGCCCTCGGCTCCTCCATCGGGTGGATGAACTAGGAGACTACGATGGCGATTACATTCGCAGAGTATCTCAAGAGTTTGGGAGCGTCGGACGAAGATGTAAAGGCGTTGAGTGAGGGCTCGTTCGCCTCTACCGCCAAGCGCGCCTTCGACAAGCTCCAAGCGGACCTTGCCACTGAGCACGCTGCACGCGAAGCCGCCGAGGCGGGCCGTGTCGCCTACGAAGCCTCCGTGGACGAGTGGCACAAGACGAAGGTGATCCCCGAGTATCAGCAGATGCAGAACGAACTCATCAAGGTCCAGGCCGAGGAAGCGCGAGCGAAGCGCGTCCTCGCGGCGATCCAGGAGCGTGGCCTAATCGACGTGGCGAAGGACCTCGGATACGATCCCACTCCGCCGAATCCGAACCCCAACCCGAATCCGAATCCTGGCACCCCCGGCTTCGATCCTAACAAGTACCTCACCCGCGAGCAGATCCTTGAAATAGCGCAGGGCGAGGGCGAAGCAATCGCCGTGGCGCAGGATATCGCCTACGAGCATCGCGTCCTATTCCCGGATAAGCCGCTGAACTTCCGCGACCTCCGCAAGGATGCGGTCGCCGCTAAGAAATCCGTAGAACAACTCTGGATGGAGCGATATGGCGTCGCCGCCGCGCGCCAAGCGAAGTCCGACGCGGACAAGGCGGCGAACGAAGCGCGCCTCCGCAAGGAAGGTGCCGACGCGGAGCGCGCCAAGATGGCCGAAGGCGCGAATCCTTTCCTGCGTACCCCCGTGGCTTCCACCTCTCCACTCGCCGCGCGTCCTGCGACCGGACGCGATAAACAGCCGTGGGAACTGGGCGGAGGCGATGACGGTGGACGGCTCCAAGTGGACCGTATCACCCGCGCTACGCAGAGAGTTTTGAACGATCAGGTGAAGAACTAAGTAGTCGTGACGATAAAGGAGAACTAACTTGGCAGACCCGACCTTTGACCAAATCTCAGCGACTACGCTCGCGGACCTCCGTGAGGATATTTTATACGACTGTTTTTTCGTAGACACTGCCTGGCTCCGTAAGCTCCGCGTCTCGGGCGCTCTCGAAGAATTCCTCGGCGGCACCCTGATGCAGACCCCGTTCCAGTACGACCGCGTGAACGGCGGCGCGATCGCTCCCGGTTCCGACGTGACCGTCGTCCAGAAGCAGATCATCGCGGCGACTGCCTTCGTGCCCAAGGAGTACATCGAACAGGTGCCTCTCAACCTGTATCAGACGAACGTCATCCAGGGCGGCGGTCCCGCCGTCAAGGTCAAGATCGTGGACGCGTACATGACCAATGCCGTCCAGGCGCTCAACACGGATATCGCGATCGACTTCTACCGCCACGGGCAATCTATCTCCGGCTCGAACCGTCTGATCTACATCAATGGGATCACCGAGGCGCTAAACGATGGCGTGAATCCGTCCTGGGACGGAAATGTCTTCACCACGTATGGCGGGCAGACCCGCAATGGCGTCGTGGGCAACACGTTGAACTCGATCCCCACCTGGGTCGGCGACCAAGCCGGGAACACGGGACAAATCAGCTATAAGGTCCTCGTCGAGGCATATCTCAACTGCGTCCAGCGCCCGGACATTGGCCTCTGCAACAAGGCGCTCTACGCGTATCTCCTGGAGCGCCAGGAGCCGAAACAGCGCTTCTCGATCGAGCAGGACATTTCGATCGGCATGTCTGGCCTCAAGCTCCTCGATGCGTTCATTTTCGAGGACAAGCTCGCGCCATCCACTAAGTACGGGACGATCCTCCCGTCCGGCCTATCACAGACCACTTCGATCAAACCGGCCGCGTTCACTACGCCATCGCTCACCTCGGCGCAGCAGGCGATTTCCAATTATCCATCTTCGACCTCGGTGACTCCCGGCGAGCCGTTCTTCTTCCTCCGCGCGAAGGGATGGAAGCTGCGCCCGTCTGCGGACCCCGAGTACGATTTCAATTTCACGCCGCCGATCCGCTCGCAAACGAACGCGGATCTGATAGTCATGTTTCTCAAAGCCGCCCTTAACGCATATACTACGTCACCAAGAGATAACTGGCAGTTGGTCGGCGCGGGATTCTAACCTAGGATACTTGAAAGGGAGGGACTCAGATGGCCGGTGGAATGCTAACCAAACAAGCGGATTTCCTGACCGCCAAGTATCTCAATGACGTAAACGATGCCGTCCTCGGCGGAGCGGTGGTATCGGTCCCGTCCGGCGCGCCGTCGCCGCAGGTATCGCAGACCCAGCCCGGCGACCGGATCGTCCTCGACGACATCACCGCGCTTGCGCTGTCCGACACCGCAATCGGGACGCTCTATGGCGGTATCTACATGTACGCGCAGTACAAGACCACCACGGCAGCCGCGGTTCGCGGTGCAATCGCATTCTTTAAGCAAGCCGACGTGGGCACGGCGTACATCGTATACGGCGACGCACAGCCTGCGACTGCTACTCCTTCGTTTGTCGCTGGTATCTTTATCAGCGCGCCGACTGCGAACAACTATTGCTGGATTCAGATCGCGGGCGTGGCCTCCGTCCTATTCGACTCCGCCGTCACCGCGACCACCGTCGGCGACATGGTGTCGGCGAAAGTCTCTGCGTCCGTTGCATCCACTGCGGACAACGGGGCGACCGTTACCCAAGAAACCGTCGTCTGCCTGCTGGGTGTCTCGATCCAAACCGTTTCCACGTCTACCATTTCTCAGGTGGCTTTGATCCGTAGCCCGTTCGGCCGAATCTAGGGAGGAGTACGCGATGGCGTTCAAGACTGGCAACAAACCGCTCCCCGGATACCCGATGCAACTCGGGGACAAAATCCAGCAGGTGTTCGACCACACGGGGCCATCCTCGTACACGCAGTTCGCCTCCCCCACCACCGGCGGCGACGTTATCCAGGCGGCGGACATTGGCGTGGGCGGATTCGATGCGATGGAGCCCGTGGTCGATACCACGGGGCAGATTATCGCCTACCCAGTCATCACGCTCGGCGGATACGGAAACGCGGTCCCGAAAGTGTTCATTGCCTACTGGTCGCTCGTGACTGCCACCGTCGGAGGACAAGCACAAACACTGGGCACCCAAGTCGTGGCGTCCACCGACCTGCACACGTTCAGCTTCCGCTTTAAGGCAGTCTGCGTCTAAGCGTCTAAGGAGAAGTCAATGCGCCACGGAAACGCAGCCTTCATGGGGCACGAAAAGGAACCACCCTCTGCGCGCGGCGGTCGTCGCGGCGGGAAGCAACCTCCCGTGCACTCGCACTCCAAGCGCCCGCACCGGAAGATCGGCGGCGGCAAGCGCGGCAAGAAGTAGCCCGGACGACAGGAGATGCGTGTGAATGGCACTGATCGACATGCAAAACGAAATCCGCGGGGCGGTCCCGAAGATTCCCGCGGCGTTTTGTAAGACCCTCATCAACCGCTCCTGGCGTGAAATCCGCGAAGCCAACCTCTGGTCCTTTAACCTTTTTGAGTCCTCCTGGATTACTCCTCCGCCGATAACTATCGGCACTGCCACCGTCACGCAGGGCTCCGCGAATATCCAGTTCGATACGACAGCAATCGCGGCGATCAACGCGGCTCAAATAGCGAGCCCGTACTCGCTAATCACCCAGCGCCAATTCCGCCCGGGCACCGTCGCGGGCATCGGCGGAATCTACAATCTGATCTCGTATAGCCCGATCACCGGCGCGGGACTCCTCGACCGCATCATGGCGGACGCGGGCGGGTCCGGCATGGCGTTCACCATCTATCAGAACTATTACACGCCGCCGATGAAGGATTTCCTCAACTGGATCAGCGTCCGCAACATGTCCTTGTTCCTGGACATGGTGTTGACCGCGACGCGCGCGCAGGTGGATGCGTGGGACCCGCAGCGATCGTTCTACCAGTTCCCCACCCACGTGATTCCGTACCAGACCGACCACCGGGGCGAAGGCACCGTTAACGCGTCCGCGACGCTCGGCTATCCAATATACGAACTGTGGGGCGTGCCCGTTACTCCGTTCGTGTACACTTGCTATGGAATCCGCAAGGGTACCGATCTAGTGCAACCCACTGATACGCTTCCCGTGGCCGTCGGCGAGGATCTAGTCCTAGCTAAAGCATACCAGTACGCTTACGAGTGGGCGGAATCGCACAAGGACATGACACCGCGCGCAGTCGGCCCGGACTTCAAGTTCCTGATGGGCGCGAAGCAAAAGGAATACGGCGATCTGCTCACCAAGTACCGGCGACAGGACAAGGAATTTATCAACAACTGGTGGCTCGTGCGGGCGCCGAATGGTGGTGCCGGATTCGGATATTTCTATAACACGGTGGCCGGGGTGGCGAGTCCCAATGCGAGCTAACCTAAAACGCGCGCTCTTGTTCCTATTCTTATTCTTCATTCTCCCCGTGTGTGCTCACGCTAACGAAGCCTTCCGCGGGTGGTGCGAGGAAGGGAACCAGCCGATTATCCTCTCGGGTCTGACCTCGACCACGCTCGCACAAGTGTCGCACCCACTTTGCTTGGTTTACGTTTACACACATGGCGGCGGACTTGCGACGATCTACTCGGATAACATCGGTACCCCGCTCGCCAATCCGTTCACCGCGCAGACCGACGGACAATATATCTTCTACGCGGTCAACGGTCGCTACGACGTGACCATGCAGAACGCGGGATTCTCCCAGCCGATAACCTACTCGGATATCCTCCTGTGCGACCTTGCGCAGCCGAGCGGATCGTGTTCCGGGGGCGGAGGTGGCGGTGGTGGAGGCACGTTGTTCAGCTTCGCGTCTGGAAACTTGCCTCCGTTATTCACCACCTCCGTAGCGAATCCCACGTCCAATCCGGTCCAGTCCTTCAGCCTGACGAACGCTTCACCATTCACCGTGTTTGGTAATCCCACGAGCGCACTAGGCGCGCCATCCTACTACTCGCTTCTCCAGACCTTTGTCACTAGTGCTAACGAAACGGCGAGCCTATCGAACTCGCGCCAACTCGTCTCCGGGATCAACACCACCCCGGACATAAGCGCCACCAATCGAATAGCGATCAACTCAGTCGAGCAGTATCAGAACAATGGAGCGTTCGTCGGCGCGGAACCGGCCTTGAACCTCGTCCCCGGTACCAACGTAGCCCTCGCTCCGTTTACCGATTCCGCTGGGACTCGCGTCAACGTGACCTTTAATTCCGTTCAGCAATACCAGAACAACGGACTAGCCATTGGCGCGGAGCCGATCCTCAACCTGATCGCCGGGACGAACATCACTCTTACGCCCTTCACCGACTCCGGCGGCAAGGTCAACGTGACGATCAATTCCAGTGGCGGTGGAGGAGGCGTATCGACTCCGTGCACCACGATCGCCGCCGGGCTAAAAGATATCATCCCACAAACCTGCGCGGGCGAGTTCACCTTCCAGGGTGTCGCTGGGAATCCCGATATTCCCAACTTAACGCTATCCCCGGCGAGCGACCAGCAGGCGCCGAATATACTCAGCACGAGCGTTCTCGGCGGAACGGTCATCCCCTGTACTGGCGCGGCCTGTGGCAGCTTTAAGAATCTCGCGGACGGCATCATCTACGGTGCGAGCGCCTTCGGCGTGTTCCAGAATGCCTATCACATCTTCGCACTCAAAAACGGAAACTCGCTAGGCGACGCGTCCTGGGGTAATTATTCCACCTCCGTACTCGACTACGCCGAGGACAACACAGGCGAGCCGTTCTACGCGCACGTGTGTCAAGCGGTTGAAACCGGGACGAGCGTTTCTCCCTTCACCGTCCAACCCTGTCGCGCGGAGGTCTACAACGGGAGTAACTCCGCTATCGCCGTGATGGATGCGCTCTCGGCCATCGCCACGAACTCCAATCAAGGCGGCACGGTCAACCTCATGGCTGCGCTGTACGCCATCGCCGGATCGAATCGCAGCGCGCAGTCCAATGTCACCTATAACACCGGAATCTGGTCGGAAGATCAGCACAACGTCGGCACGAATAACTACGAGTACGCGGATGCGGGGGACGCGCTCACTCCCGGAGATTTCATCGACGCAGATGGAAATTTCCTTAATCAAGGCGTGATCCGTGTGGGCGGAAAGCCCACTCGCGGCGGCTCCAGCACTCCGATCGGCATCGGTGGCCCCACCGTGTGGACTGGTGGGTTATTCACCCAGGAGACGATGCCGATTCCGCAGGTGGTGTGGACAGCCGGTTCCGGCGCGCCCATAGGAGCCTGTGGATCGGGATCTCTCTACACGAACGCCAGCGGCGGCACCGGCACCACTTTATATCGCTGCGAGTCGAGCGCCTGGGTGGCGGTCACGTCCATAGCGGGCGGAACAGTTACCACGAGTGGCTCCCCGGCGAATACCTACCTCGCGGGATTCACCGGCGCAACCGCGATCAGCGGCACGGCGAATGCCACGATCGACACCTCCGGCAACGTGATCGTCGCGAGCCTGACTGACACGGGATTGACCTCCGGGCGCTGCGTCCAGACCACCACAGGTGGTCTGCTCACGATCGCCGCTGCTGCGTGCGGCACGAGTTCTGGCACGGTGACCGTCACGGGTAGCCCGGCCAGCGGAAACCTCACGGCATTCTCCGGCGCGACGTCCATCACCAACGGGGATCTCTCGGGAGATGTGACCACCTCGGGGACGCTCGCCACGACGGTCCTTAAACTACGCGGACTCACGCTCCCGACGCTCGCCGCGTCAACCGGATTCCTCTACGATAGCGCGGGGACCTTATCTCTTAGCGCGAGTGCGTCCAACTTCACTACCGGAACGCTCCCCTGCGCCCAGCTTCCCACCTTCACTGGCGATACCACGACCGCGGGCGGAAGCTGTGCAACGAGCACGGTGAAGGTCAACGGTGCGTCTGTCCCGGTCTCCGCGACCGTCCTCGGTTCCAATGGAAGCTCTCAACTCGTCGCCGCGTCTCTCCAGGGCAACGGTACCAAAGTCCAACTGTCTACGGGTACCACTACCACGAACCATTGCGTCGAGTTCGACGCGAATGGCAACACGGTAGATTTTGGCGCGGGATGCGGCGGGGCAGGCACGGTCACCTCAATCGCTACGACCTCACCACTCACTGGCGGTACCATCACTACCACGGGAACTCTCGCCTGTCCAACCTGCGTGGTCGCCTCCTCACCAGCCGCGGGTATCGCGCACTTTGCTGGTGCCACCCAAACCGTAACCTCTAGCCCCGTGAGCCTTACCGTGGATGTCAGTGGAATCCTCCCGGCAGCTAGCGGAGGCACCGGGCTGAATACCACCACGTTTACCGGAGTGGCTCAACTCGCTAGTGGCGTGTGGTCGGTATCCACCGCCCTCGCCAACGGCACCACAGCCACGACCCAGACCGCGGGGGATAGTTCTTCCGACGTAGCCACCGATGCGTTCGTGGCCTCATCCGTGGCGCCGCTGAATGTAATGACCACGATTGGTGACCGCATCGGCGGCGGGGCCTCGGGGGCGCCTACGCGAGTACCAGAGGGACTCACGGGGCAGGTGGACACGGCGCTCAACGGCGGGACCGGCGGATTCTCGTCCCCCGGCGTGGGTGGCCGGACGGTCTCGGGCGCTACGGATACGATCCTCGGCGACTCCGGCACGACCCTGCGCGACCGGGGCACCACGATTCAGTACACGTCAGGTAGTGCCATAGCTGTGACACTTCCGCAAGCTGGTTCCAGCGGACTTAGCAGCAACTTCATCTACTCGTCGTTCCTGACCGGCGTGGGACCGCTGACGATCACGCCCACGACGAGTACGATCAACGGACAGTCTAGCCTCGTGCAGATTCAGAATTCTTGGTGTACCCCGTCGAGTCCAGATAACGCGAACTATCTTGCGCGGTGCGCCACGTACGCCAAGACGGGAACGGGGCTAACCTCCACGTTCAACGCCGACACCTCGACGACATTCTCCCTCGCTGCCGCGCTACCCAACGGGGAGACCGCGACTACTCAGGCGGTGGGAGACAACACCACCAAGGTAGCGACGAATCAGTTCGTGACCACGGCGGTCAATAACGCCATTGCGGGCGTGAACCCGGCAGTGGCGGTCCAAGCGGCGACCGCGGCGATCCTGCCGAACTCGCCCACATATAACAACGGAGTTTCAGGCGTGGGCGCGACGCTGACCACCGCCACACTAAACACTGCCCTCGTAGTGGATGGCTACACTCCCGTCCTCAACGACCGCATCCTGGTCAAGAACCAAGCTTCAGCTTTCCAGAACGGGGTGTACACGGTGACGCAAGTGTCCGGCGTGGGTCTTGCGTGGATACTGACCCGCGCCCTTGACTATAACCAGCCAAGCGACATGAACAACACCGGGGCCATCCCAGTTATAAACGGAACCGTCAATGGCACGACTAGCTGGGTACTGACCTCTAAGGTCAACACGGTGGGAACCGATGCGCTGACATTTACTCAGTTCACGGTGAACCCGGCCATTGTTACCAATATACCTATCGCCGCCCAGCCGAATCTCTCCTTGGATGTGTTTCAGCGGTCTAGCCTGGGAGGGAACTGGACGACTTATCTCAATGGCTGGACGCCGAATAGCGGCGCGGCACATGGCACGACTACGTCCGGCAGCGGGTTCAACTTGGTCGCATGGAATGCTGGCACGACCGCCGTCCCTACTCAGACCGTAAAGGTCATAATCAACACGCTCAACGGGACCACGGACTTCATTGGCCCAGCCGTGCGAATCTCTGGCACGCCTACGACCTCAGTTAGCTTCTACGAATGCACCGAGGACACGACCACGATGTTTCTGGTCAAAGCCACGGGCACGTCGAACTCTAGCGGTGGGACCACGACCACGCTTCAGAGCGCGGCGATCACCGGGGCAGCGGGAGATTCGCTAACTCTCCAAATTGTTGGGCAGACGCTCTCCTGCTTCCATAATAATGAGTCGGGCGGGACTCCTAAAATCCTCCAGTACAACGATGCTTCGAGCCCCCTCACCACGGGCCTGCCGGGCATCTTCCAGGTCAACAATACGGCAACGATTCGCTCGTTTACATTTGCGAATCCGGCTGCGCCTGCTGGCTGCAACCTGAATATCATCGCAGATGGCGACTCGATCACCTTCGGCTATGCGATCACCGCAGCCTACACGGATTCGCTGTTCGTCACCAATCGCACTGTTCCGTGCGTCGCAAATATTGGAGTCGTCGGAAAGGCGCTCGGGATCACCGAGCCGACCGGTGGAGGCACGAACGTCGAATCTGGCCTTACCACTGGAACAAGCGTGGTGGACACCTTGTTCGTTCCTGGGATTGAAAACATCGTGGTCGCCTTCTACGGTACGAACGACATGGAGACCGGCTCGCGCACGGCCGCGCAGATGAATACGGACGCCACGAGCTACATCACGGCCCGTCACACGGCTGGCTTCAAGGTCGTGCTAGTACCCGTGCTATCGAACGGCAACTCCAGCGGAGCGTTCGATACGGTCATGCAGAACTACGATCAGTTGATTCAGTCGGGTACGGGAGCCGATGTGGTCGCGGCGTTCCCGCCGTCGCTGATCGGCACGCGAGCTTACGTCAACTCGGCCGTTTTCCAATCGGGCGGCATCCACCCCACGGACTTCGGGGCGACAAGTTTGATAGCACCAGCGGTTTCAGCGGCGATTAGCTCGCTGCGTTAGGAAGTTATGCGAAGACTACCCATTCACCTTATCGTCTGGTTCGCCGCTGGACTGCTCGCGGCGATTGTCGTGCTCGCAGCAGGCGGGCGCGTATTCTACATCTCGTCGAGCAGCGGCTCGAACGCGAACAACGGCCTGTCCCAGGCCCAGCCATGGAAGTCCGCGCCCTACATGGGCACTGGGTCGGGGTGTTCGGGCTCGGGCAGCGGCCCGGTGTACACGCCACAGCCGGGGGACCAATTTGTTTTCAAGGGCGGGGACACCTGGCCCGCAGTCTGCTTCGGCATGTACATCACGTCGGGTGGGACGGCCACGGCACAGAATTACTTCGGTGCGTGCATTTCGAATGCGGACTTCACCGCGCAGTATCCCACGAAGCCGCTATCCGCCAATGGCAGCCCTTGCGCGAATACCACCAGTTGGCCCTCGACGGGATGGACGCACCCGAAGTTCGACCTGGCCGGGAGTGTGGTGGGGACCCCAGTCGGGCACCAGGTGATCGCCGTACCGATTAGTGGAGCCACTCAATTTATCACCTTCGACGACATCGAAATCGCGCACCAAGGGATCGGCGGGCTGACCACCGACGGCACCACGCAGAACCAGGCCGCGATTATTTTGGCGGTGGGGGGCAGTCAAAACACCACCGGCGCTGGGACAGTCGTCGAGAATATGTACATTCATGGGGCGGTGACTTCGGTCGTCACGTTCACAAAACCATATCCCCACCTAGGTTATAGCGCAGGTGGAGTAAGCGGGGCGGCTCTGCTCCAGTACAACGAGGAAAGCGGCGAGGACTCCTCGAACGGCGGGATCACTCCAACCACCGCGAACTGGTACTACTTCATGGGAGCGGGGTTCTATAACAAGGTGATCGCGTTCAACAAGATTCATGGCACGCTCAACGGATGCGATCAGACGCCCTTGGACAGCGCCGGGAGTTGGTCCTGCCACGACAACGACCTGTACCACGTAGGAAACGCTGGGGAGGACTCGACAGGCATCCACAGCCATATCGTGTTCAACGGTGAGAATATCGGCGCGGATGTCTGTTTCGATGTCTACAACAACGCCTTGCACGACAGCAATCCTGGCCTAGTCCTCTCCACCGGTGCTAATTGCCACATATTCAACAATGTGATTTGGAACAATCTCAACGCCACCGCCGTTCGGATTCAGTGCAGCAGGTTACAATCGTTCGGGACCTGTCCCTCGACCGACACGCTCTACCTTTACAACAACACGATCAGTTCGTCCGTTGGGTGCATGCTGAACGCCGCGAACGACGGCACTCATGGGCTGGTGGGCAACTTAATCGTCCAGAATAATATCTGTATCGGTACCGGAAGCTCTTTTGCCTCCAGCGGACGCACAGGCACTCTAACCTACGATCACAACGGCGGAGCCGCCGATCCCATGACTGCGACGGAGGCCAATCAGTATGGATTCATAGCTCCGAGCCTGTTTAGTCCATCCTCGTCCGATCCCAATACCGTCGGGCAGGGGGTGAACCTTACCTCCAGTTGCAGCGGCTCGGTCACCGCGCTGTGCTTCGACGCGAGCGGCGCACCGTGGTTTGGCGGGAGCGCCAAGCACCGACAGGTGGGGACTGCTGCGTGGGATAGGGGTGCGTTCGCGCAGTCAGGCGCGGCTACGGGACCTCCGACGGTCGCCATCACCTCGCCGACCTGCGGATCTAGTTGCACCGGAACGCAGAACCTCACCGCGACGGCCACGCCGCAAGGCTCCGCGACGATCAGCAACTGCCAGTGGAAGATCGACGGATTCACCTATGGCCCGCCGGATACTACTTCACCCTATACCACTACCTGGGACTCGAATACCGCGTCGAACGAACGCGCTCACACGATCAGTGTCGTGTGCACGGACTCGAACAACCAGACGGGCTCCGCTTCGATTCAGGTGACCACGACCAACGCGCATCCCAATGGCTTCGTGTCCGACCATGTGTTCGGCGCGGGCATTCCCAATCAGTCGATTACTCCACTCACGAGCGGCACCGCCACGTTCCCGGTGTGCATCAAGCCCTTTACCTCGACAACCAACGACAACGAAACAGGGATGTCGCAGGCGCTCCCCACTGGGTACGGTGATTTCTCGACCATCATCGCCGTTCGCGCGGGTGGATTTATCCAGGTGTACAACGGAACCACTAGCGCCTACGCCACCGACCTGACGCCGACCTCATACCCGGTTGTGGCTGCGACGCAATACTGCTTCAACATGACCATCAACATGACCACGCAGCAGTACACAGTCGCCGAGACGAGTCCGAGTGTGGTGAACAATATCGCCACCAACTTCGGGTTCCGCAACACGCCGGTCACTAGCCTAGGGTTCCTAAGTTCATACGCAAGCACCGACTCGACGCCAGACACGGTTGAGGTGAGCAACTTTGGCTCCGCGCCCACCCTGAGCTACAATCCAGGGGACCTAAATTTTGGGGCGGTGATCAACACGACCACGGCGTCGCTCACCGAGAATGTAACCGTAGCCAACGGTCCTGCGACTATCACGAGTGCCGCAGTGGCGGGCACGGGGTTCACTCTCGATGCGTCAAGCACCTGCCCTAACCCTTCGGGGTCGCTAGGGTCGGCGTGTACCTGGGTCGTGGACTTTACCCCGTCGTCGTCGGGTAGCTACAACGGAACACTGACCATCGCAGGGAACCAGACCGGCAATCCGCAGGTGGTCAACCTGAGCGGCAGTGGCATCTCCGCGTCGTCCTCGGCCACGCCTTCACCGACCAGCATCAACTTCGGAGACGTGCAGTTGGGTTCGTGCCCGCCGAACTGTGGGGCGACCAGCGGCCCCGTGACTATGACGCTCGTCAATGGGCCAGTGACCTTCTCTGGAGTTACCTTCGACAACCCGGATTTCTCCGCCGCGTCGATCACCTGCACCGGGAGCGTGTCCCTGCCGACCTGCCAGATTACCCCGCGCTTCACGCCGTCCGTCATCGGCAATGAAAGCGCCACGATGACCATCCACGACAACGCGCCGAGCGGAGGGAGCACGCAGACTGTGGCGCTTACAGGCTCAGGGGTGAACTTTCCGACCCCCGCACCAGCGGTGCAATTCGTAGGTACGATGCCATTCTCGGTCACGATCAAGGGAAAGACGTATAATTACATGGTCCCGGTGTCCTGCGGCAACTGTACGCAGACGGCGGTAGATTCGTATAGCTGTTCGTGCCAATAAAGGAGGAGACCATGCTTGAGTTCCTACTCTGGTTTCTCGTGGTGATTGCGGTGATCGCTATCGTGATTATCGCCGCGAAATGGCTGATGGGACTCGCCGGGGTGACCATTCCACCACCGCTGCTCGCCATACTCGGGATTATTCTATTCATCGTGTTGCTGTTTGCGCTGTGGCATTTCGTGGGCACTACTGCGTTTGGTCCGCCCGCGCACTATCGCTAAGGAGGATAAGATGGCATACAAACCGAATCCTAACAGTGGTCCCATGCGCGACAAGGCGTATCCCTCGCAGATCGCAGCCGAGCGTCCGGCACTGGCCACCCGCATCCATTGCTTCGAGCCGCCCGAGATCGACGATTCGTTGCGTGGCGGCGAGCACGCGGAACACACATCTTCCATGTGCGATCGCTTCAACGAGCAGCTACGATCCGGGCTCGGGACTGGACGGCCGGACAACACGGACGAGTGATCCATGCCTATCAAGGAGTATTTCAAGGGCGAGGGCACGAAGGTAATGTCCTCGATGAAGAAGCGATACGGCGATAAGGAAGGCGAGCGCGTGTTCTACGCGACCGCTAACAAGCGCGGGATGAATCGTCCGGGCAAGAAGTCGAAGAAGCGAGGCCGCAAGTAGCCGATGTCGCAGCAAGCGCCTTACAACTATCTGACGTTCGCGCAGGCGAAGCAGACGCTTGCCCAAAGATTATATGATTCCACCGAGACATTCTGGTCCGACGCGGAACTCGGGCGATACATCGTCGAAGCGCTTCGTACCTTCAACGCCCTCGCGAATTACTGGAGGGAGGATTTCTTGTTCCCAATAAACGCGAACTCGTATGTGCCTCTAGTATCCGATCCGCTCAATGTCGATGGCCCACTTAATCCGGCAGTGTGGACGACATTCGGATCGCCTCTGCAAATCCTGGGCGGAGTGTGCATTCCCACCGACATCAACGCCGAGGCGTTCGGAATCTATACGGGAATAACCTGGCCCGATAACCAGTGGGCCGAGATTCAAATCACCAATCTGATAAACGATAACGCGCTGGGCGTGAAGCTGCGCGGCGTCCACGCCGATTTCCGTGGCTACTACGGGGCTATCCAAGGAAGTTTCGGTGTGGGGAACGGGACCGCCTTGGTCACGGTGGTTACTACCGGACCAGCGACTGTGTTGTTGTCCGTTCCCGTGACCGTATCGCCTGGCGACATATTTCGATTCGGCGTGCTCGGGTTTACGTTCTACATGTTCCAAAATGACGTGCTGATAGGCACGGCGACTGATCCAAATTCTCTATATGCCTCTGGCGAAGTCGGCGTGTTCGACTCTGCTAGTCCCGCGCTGACTGATGCCGCCTTCATAAACTTCCGTGGCGGCGAGATCGTCAAGACATCGCCGTGGCTCGACTTGACGCAACTTCCGAATACTCTCCGCCCGTATACCGTCGAAGACACGGACCTGTACGAAACGATGGAGTATCACCTGCTAGAGCCTGCGACCGGCGTCAATCCCTGGACCGGCTCGCTCCAGTTTTCCGCGCTGGACCTTATCGCGGCGGTGCAACGTAGGCGGGATGAGATACTGTCGCAGACCGATTGCACTCTCAAGGTCCGCACCGTGCCCGCTGTGGCTGGACGTATCACCCTCCCGGACACGGTGATCGACGTGCGCCGGATAGCCTATCTACCGAACGTGCCCGGCTCCCCGTCCGTACTGTTCCCCGAGGACACCTGGGCGGAGCAATCGTACAATCCTCGCTACCTACAAACGCCCGCAGGCGCGCCGGGTACCCCCTACACGTATCTTCTATCCACCCAGCCGCCGCTGAGTTTCGACACGGACGCGTCGCCGTCGTATGCGGGGAACTATGAACTCCTCACCGTGGAAGCTGGACCTGCGCTATCCGCGTCCACTCCATCCACTCTCCTGATTCCCGACGATTGGACGTGGGTGCTTAAGTGGGGTGCGCTCGCGGATTTACTGGGACGCGAATCCGTGGCCGGTGATCCCCTCCGCGCGCAGTACTGCGAGTCCCGATACCAGATGGGACTCAAGCTCATGCGCTCCGTGTTGGCGCTATTGTCGTTCCGCGTAGGGAACGTACCTCTACAGGTTGACTCCGTGCGGGACGCGGATCTCTATAACACTACGTGGCAGGGACAAACTCCAGGTCCGCCCGTGATGGTCGTATATGCGGGACTAAACCTCATTGGAGTTAATCCTATAGACAGCGGGATATATTCAGCAACGGCGACTGTGGTCGAGAACGCTCCTATACCAGTTGTGGACGCCGACCCAGTGCAAGTGTCGCGCGGGGACCTCGACGCGGTGATCGACTACGCCCAGCATCTCGCGGCCTTCAAGCAAGGCGGGAAGGAATTCACCGATACGCTTCCGCTGATGGCGCGGTTCTTCAATCAGGCAAAGACCTACGGGTTGAAGCTAGAGGAATTCGCGGAGTACACGGATGCCTTATACGGATTAGCGCAACGAGAAAATAATATGAATCCAGTGTCCGCGCCGATCCCGGAGGACGCTAATGCCTGATTTCCAGCGTCCCACGAAGGAGTTCCCGTTCATCTTCGCGGGGATGAAAGTCAGCGAGCAGGCGAACTCCATCCCCCCGAATAAGTACGCCCTCGCGATGAACATCCGGGCGTACAAGAGCGATTCCATCCGCACCCGGCCGGGCTACGCGACGCTATTCACAGGCGGGGCCGCTGCATACACGGACATGCGGGCCTATACCGCCCTTGCGACGGACGATCTCCCGCGAGTACTTGCACGGGACGCTACCGATAAAGTATTCCTCGACACGGGGACGCAGGTAGGTACGCTCGCAGGCGCGGGAGCTACCCCCGCCGCTACGATGATCCCGTTCCGTCCGAACGCTTCCCCGCAGCCGTGGATGTACATCGCCAACGGCGCGGACTATCAGAAGTTCTCCGCGCCCTCCCCGACCAATATGGTGACCGCGCAGAAGGTGGGCATCGCCGAGCCGCAATCTCCTCCCGACGCGGCGCTCGGCGGGACGGTATTCGACGGGACGTACGGCGAGACGCAATGGTATACCCACCACGCTAGCCCGGCGCTCACCGCCGGTGGTACTGCTAGCGCGACGACCGGAACGAACCGAGTATCCGATACGGTCTTCGGAAAGTTCGTGGACCCCGCCGCAGTCGGTGGGCTCGTGCGCATGAGCATCCTAGTCCCGGCGGGCACGGGGATCATCTACCAGAAGGGTATGGTACTGGAAATTGGCGGGATATTCGGCTGGGTGGTCCTGGACGTATTCCCCGGTATGTCGGCTACACTCGGTATCCAGTCGATCTATTACTTCTCAGGTACCACCGGCCGGTGCATCATCGTGCCGTCTGGATTATCCGCAGGCGTAGGGAACGAAGGGCAATCGCTCTACGCGGAATCCTACCTGACCACGCTACGTCGTGGAGCCATCATTTCTATCGGCGGCGAGAACTGTTACGTGTGGAGCGTCACGGAAGGCCCGGATGGTACCGTGGCGATTGAAACGTCCACGACCTCGACGCACACAGCTTCACAGAAGATCACTCTCCTCCCGGCGTTCTCGATTTTCGGAAGGAACACGGGACCAGGGCACGTTATCACCGCTGGGGATACCATCCTGTGCGCGCAGGATGGATTCAGCGTCAGCGCGGGAATCGGAACGCAGACCTCCGCGCCGGGGTTGCCCAACCCATTCATCCCGTGGGGAACTGTCCCGACAAGCTTCCAGCCGGACGATTACGTACACATTTCCGTCAAGGTGGATAATCTATCTAACTTGAACGAGATTCGCCTCCAGTTCGACGTGGGCGACGGCAGCTACACGCAGAACTATTACTATTATGCGATCCGTCCGAGTGATCTCGCGCTAGCGACCGCCGCGACGAATCCCATTACGCAAATCGCGGCGGCTCAAACCGTGGCGCAACGGTCTTCGATTGATACACAAGTGTCCGAGGCCGCGTTCAACGCCGGGATTGTATTCTCGGGGCAGCAGACACCTCCGGGATCTAATCAGTGGGCGGAGATCAGCTTTCCGATCAGCGCGCTGACCCGCGTGGGCGACGACCAAACGAAAACGCTCATCAACGCGACCAACTTTCAAATCCAGGTGAACGCGAATGCCACGGTGAACGTGGCGATCTCCTCCGGCGTCACCTTCGGTGGCGGGCAGCCAGACGTGGGCGAGATCGGCGCGCCGTATCTCTATCGCGTACGCCCGCGGTCAAGCGTAACCGGAGCGGTGGGGAATCCCTCCCCCGCGACACGCTACGGAATGTCCCCCTTGCGCCAAGTTATCCGGGTGATCCTTCCGTCCGCCACGTACGATCCGCAGATCGACACTTGGGATGTGTTCCGCTACGGCGGGACGGTGACCTCGTGGCGGTACATTGGGTCTACCCCCTCGTCCAACCCGGAGTTCCAAGACAACTATGATGACTCGGCCGCGCAAAACGGGAACGAACTGGATTTCGACAATTTCGAGCCTTGGCCCTCGGTGGATTTGCCCAACACCGGCGCGACCACGCAGGTAACCGGGACCATCGCGGTCGTGACCTCGACCGACCCGGACATCACAAGCTATCTGCCAGGGACGCTCGTGCAACTGGGCGGGGCCAACGTGTATACACTATGGAATCGGCCTATCTCTCTGGGCGGTACCTCCTACCTCCTCCAGTTCGTTGAGAACGCGGGATTCGCTACTAACATCGCCTACACCATCCAGGAACCGGCCATCGCGCGCCAGTTCCTCCCGTTCATGTGGGGACCGGACGCATCCGGCACTGTGTTCGCGTGTGGCGATGGATTGCGTCCAGGTAGCGTCTACTTCTCGAAGAACAACGCGCCGGACTCCGCGCCGGATTCGTACAATATAGAGATAGTGCCGCCAAGCGAGCCCCTCCAAGGTGGCATCGTCATGGACGGGCTCTCGTTCGTCGCGTCCACCGAGCGTTGGTGGGCCTTGTACCCTCAGCCGGATAATCCCGCGCAACGTTACAACGTTGTCCAGCAGCCGTTTACGCGCGGACTCGCGGCACCGGCCGGCGCCTGCACCGACGGGGTGAGTGTATTCTGGTGGGCCAAGGACGGGATTTATTCATCGTCAGAAGGCTCGCTCACCGACGCGGATCTGTACGATATCTTTCCGCACGACGGCATCCCCGGACACGACTACACCTACAACGTGAACTTCGCCACGGTAAGCGCGCCGGATTACTCGCGCGTGGGGAAGTTCCGTCTCGCGTATGTGAACGGGTACCTTTACGCCACGTATCAGAACTCCGGCGGGACCTATTGCCAACTGGTCTACGATATCCACCGCAAGGGCTGGATACTCGACCGTTACGCGGCGTCGATCTCCACCCTATACCACGTGGAGCAGACGCCGGAATCGTCCGGCGTACTCAATCCAGTCCTCCTGCTGGGCGGAGTGGGCAAGGCGTACCAGCAGACCGACCTGCACAACGACGACCTCACGCTGGTCCAAGGCCAACTGTGTACCTTCGAGTTCGACGGCGGGGACGCGCGTGCGCCGAAGCTCTGGGGCGATATCTTCGTCGATTGCGCTCCGTCGGCACAAGGGATACTCCCACTGTCCTTGTCGCTTATGTCCGCGAACAACATTCTCACGGGATTTGACGCGTACACTATTCCCACGAGTCCATCACGCGTCCGCACGCCGGTGGATCTCGGTCAGGCGATCGTCAGCGACTTCCTCGGGATCGCGTTCCTGTGGCAGGACGATTTCACCAAGCAACCCGCGCCCACGAGGCTGTACCTGTGGCAGCCGAGTTTCACGATTCAACCGGCGCGAACCCTCGCGTTCTACACGTTCGGCTCGTCATTCGGGATGGATGGATACTATCACTTGAGGGAATTGCTGATCGCGTGGGTGAGCACCGCGCCGGTCACGCTCACGATCACGTCGTACGACGGGCAATCACCGCAGGCCATCGTGATCCCCTCGTCCGGTGGGACGTACAAGAAGCAGGTATTCCCGGTGACGGCGAACAAGGGACTACTGTACAAGTTCCAAGCCGTATCCACACAACCGTTCCAGTTCTTCATGGACGATTTCGAGATTCACGCCGGGGCATGGGCGCGCCAGGGTGCGTACGCGACGAGACGTGATTTCGGAGGACAAGTTGCCAGCCAAGCGACCATCTAGTCCGATCGAGCGGTGGTATCCGTCGAAGGAGCAACTGAAGGACCCGGAGTCACTGGAGCGTACGCTACGCCAAGTGTTACATCAGCACTACACGTTACAAGACCAGTTCGCGGCGCTCCAGCGGGATCAGATCAAGGCTCCAGCGGCGAGTTCCACCACGTCCGCGGGGGGTCCACCGCCCGGCTCCGGGCCGACGGACACGATGCTCTGTGGACTCCACGTCGCTCCTGTCGATACGACCAAGCTCGCGAACGGGGCTACTCTCAAGTACTCGAAAGTTAATGGAAACTTTGAATTCAGTTAGAACGGGTGTACAGTCACGGGCAACACGCGGGCCGAGCGCCCGAGGGAGCAGTTAGATGGCGAACTCGATACTGAAAGATTATCAGGGACCAGATTTTCCGCTCGGGTTTATCAAAGTCGCCACACCGGGTACTCCTGTAAGCATAATGAGCGTGGTCGATTCGACCAATGTGAACGCGCCTGAGACGGCCACGAAAGCCGGAGCCAACGAGTATACCCCCCGCGCCCAGCGCATGATGTTCATGGGATATCAGCCCAGCGCGGGCGCTGCGGCGTACGTCCCTAATACCGGCAACGTGTATATCGTACGCAAGCCTGCTGGCAGCGGCTCCGGTGGCAAGGGTGACTCCGGCGTGCTCGTGAAGATCCTCGCCCCGGCGGAAACCTGGGAGATCGACGCGGCCGCGCTCAATCGAAACGCGTGGAGCCCGTATCGGTATTCGCTCGACGCCGACAACGCCAACGATGGCGCGATGGTCACGATATTCGTTCAGTGAGGATTCGATGAGAATACGCAGGTCGATCATCTTAACCCTGCTAGTCCTAGCGGGGGCATGGCGCGTGCGTGCGCAGTCCTCGTTCCCGCCGACGATCTATCAGAATCAGGGCACGAGCCTCGGGACGGCAGTCACCTTTAATTGTTCCACGGGACTCAACTGTACGCTAACGAGTGGAACTTTGACGATCACTGCGTCGGGCGGGACCGGCACCGTGACCAGCATAGCCACCACGGCCCCTCTGGGTGGGGGGACGATTACCACCACGGGAACCTTGACGTGCACAACTTGTGTGGTCGCGACGGCTCCAGGCGTCGGGCTCGCTCATTTCGCGGGATCAACGCAGACGGTGACGAGCAGCGCGGTTACCTCTGCGGATGCCACGGGGAATACCAGTGGGAGCGGGAACTTTTGTCTTGTCACTAGCTGCGTGATGGTCACACCGAATCTGGGCACGCCATCGGCCCTGGTACTTACGAATGCAACGGGGCTTCCGCTATCGGCTCTTGCGAATCTTGGGACGACCGTAACCGTGCTGCATGGCAACGCTGCGGGCAATCCATCCTTCGCTGTCGTCACGCCGTCCGACGCAGCAGGGAACATAAGCGGGAGCGGAAACTTCTGCCTTGTGACCTCTTGCGTGATGGTGACTCCCGCGCTCGGCACTCCGGCCTCGGGCGTGATGTCGAATACCACGACGGCTACTCAGGCGGCGCTCACCAACAACACAACACTGGCATCTACCGCTTACGCGGATGCGGCGGTTGCGGCACGCGTCCAGGTTATTCAGCTAACAAGCCAGTACACGAACTCCACCAACTCGTTCACCAACGTCACTGGGGGAAACACGCTCGCCTTCACCGCCGCCGCGAACACGAAGTACGTGGGAACGTGCCATCTCTACTATCAAGCAGCTACAACCGCTGGCGGCCTCCAGATTCAGTTCACTGGCCCCGCATCGCCCACGGGGCTAATGATTTCGATTATCGACCCGAAATCAGCTACCACGTTCGTCACCGGCACCTCGACCACGTACAGCAATTCGCTCGGCGGCGCGGTGACCACGGCGACGACCAACTTCGAGGCTTTGGTATCTATCGCCCTACAGAACGGCGCGAACGCCGGAACCGTTAACCTCCAGGCTGCGGACATTGCCAACGCCGTGCAGCTTCAGATTCAGATAGGTAGCTACTGCGAGTTCATCACGAACTGAGTAATGGGAGTACCAATGGACGCAGCGTACCGATGGATCGACGGGCCGAGTGCTACGCAGGACGAGTGGGATAGGATTGAGGGATTACTCGCGGCGCGTGGGTGGATGAGTCTTAACCGGAACACCACGCGTATTCTCGTCGCCGAGGACACCGAGGACAACTCGCTGCTTGGTTTCATAATCGTCCAGCTAACTCCCCAAGCGGGACCTCTATGGGTCGCCCCACGAGCACGTGGAAAAGAAATCACCGACGATCTCGCGGACAAAATGTTGGACTTCTTCGTCGAGGTACAAGCGCGGGGATGGTTCGTAGTCGCGGACAATCCGGTGGTAAAGGGTATCTGTGAGTCACGGGGAATGAAGATGCTGAAGTCTCCGGTGTACGTGGCGGGACAGGAGTAGACCATGGGTGGATTCCTCGGGATCGGCGGCTCCGGCGCGCAGCACAATCGTAATATCAACCTCGCGGCGGCGGGGAATCTAAACAACGTGTTCAACTACGCGATGCCGCTGGGGGAGAATCTCGCCTCGACGGGGCAACAAACCACCGCCGCGGGTGTGGGCGACATCAACCAATCACTCGGGTATTGGTCGAAGCTATTGTCCGGCTCCCGTCCCGCGATGCAGGCAGCGATCGCGCCGGAGACGAACGCGGTGCTATCAGGGGCAGACGCGCAGCGGAGACAACAAGCCGCGATGGGCACGGCGCGCGGAGGCGGGACCGCTGGCGCGAATCAGCAGGAAGCTGATAAAACTAAAGCCACGATCGACAACGCGCTATTCGGCGTGCGCCCGGAGGCCGCGAGGCAAGTCGGCGAGCTAGGCACGAAGGTCGCGGGGATCGGCACAGCGGAAACAGCGGATGCTCTGAACGCGCTCGGACTAGGCGAGGACGTGGAGAAAACTCTCAGCACGTTCGGGCAAAAGGGCGGAGGCGGCGGTAGCTCACCCGCGAGTCTAGGAAGTTCCATCGCGGGCATCCTTGGCGCGGCGTTCGGCTTTTTGTGAGGTAGCGCATGGCTAACGGAAACAACTGGGGCGTGGGCGACGACGTAGCCACTGGATTCTTCGGCACCGTCGCCGACCTGTTGCAGACGAAGGTCAAGCAGCAACAGGATAACGACCAGAAGATGAAGGAGCACACGGCGTCGATCTACACCGGCGTCATTAGCAGCGGAGGTGTGTCGTCGATTCCCGGAGCAGACAATAGCGAAGTGGCGAAAGAAGCTCGTATTAATTTCGCTCAGGAGCAGCTACAGAAGTTGTACGGGAACTCGAAACCGATGAAGGAACTGTTCCAGAAGTTCGGGAACGTCCTGCACGTCGGAAAGCACGCCATCAAGCAGCAACAGGCTCCTCCGGGGGGACCGACTCCCCCTCCCACCATGATGGGTGAACAGACGCCGATCGGCGGATCGAGCACGCAGCCTCCGGGGATGATGCCTGCGACAATGAGGCTACCGGGGAAGACGCCACCGCCGGGAGGTGCCACGCCGATTCCACCAGGGACGAACGCGAATCCATCGGGAGCGCCGCCGACGGCGCCAATGGGTGGGCCAACGCCTCCGCCGACGTTCGCCAGTCTAGCCGCTGGGCTTCCCAACAAGAGCGATCAGGAGTTCGACCTGTTCTCCCGCGAGCAGGACGTGCTCCATAGGAACAAAATGTCGGAGGAAAGCACCAAGCCGAAACGGTTACAGAAGGCAGTATTCAAGGACCCAGCGAGCGGGGAGATCATAGACGGGAGCTATGACGGGTCCACCGGGGACTATCTGGATCAACAGGGGCGTACCGTGAAGGGTGCGATTCCAGCCACCACGGCGGGATCTGTGCCAAAGCCGATCCAGTACATGGGACCCAATGGTGAGGCCATTCCCGGAAATTACGTCAACGGGAAGTATCTGGATCGCGACGGAAAGGAACTCCCGGAGGGAACGATCATGTTCCATCCAAGCCTCTCCCCGACGGATACGACCACCACGACTGTACGGATCGAGAAGGACGCTAGCGGGAATTACGTGGAGATTCCGGTCACGTCTACTAGTGTTAAGACTCGTGGTGGGGCTAGTGGAGGGCCGACTCCGCCGCCGAAGTCGGGAGCCGCGCCGAGTGCTGGTGGGACGAGTAGGCCACGCGCCAGTGGAGGTCGAGGCGGTGGGGGCACTGGTCAGGCTCGCGTAATCACTGGGCCGGACGGGAAGCCGCTGAAGGCTCCCGCGCCGACCGAGGTGAAAAAGGCATACGATGCCTATAACGCCGCACAGGAACGGTACGCGGTGATGGCCGATGCGCTCCCACGGGCGCAAAAGGGTGACCAGCAGGCGATGGTTAATCTATTGGCTAATCACATCGGCATGACCATGGGATTACAGAAGGGCGCACGGATCACGCAGTCGATCTACGACGAGGCCGCGCAGTCCTCGCCGGTGCTTGGAAGGATCAAGGCGCACTTTGACTCGCGTGGGTATCTCACTGGCGTGGTGCTCACCCCCGAGCAGATGACGCAGATGATTGATCTGGCACAAGTGAGGCTCGATCAAGACAAGAAGGCGTGGCAGCGGGAAGTCGGCGCGGCCAAGAGCGGATACGGGATGACAGGCGATACTCCCAGTGGATCTACGCCACCGCCTAAGCCTCCACCGAAGACGGCCGACGAATTCTTCCAGCGTCATCCAGTCGGAGGACCTTGATGGCCGACGGTGACGCCCTACAGACGCTTCTAGCCGAGCCTGACTTTCAAGCATTACCCCTCACCGAGAAACACAAGGTACTGCTAAAAGCTGTGCCCGATTACGCCGCCTTGCCCACGCAGGAACGGGCGAAGGCGCTGAACGTCATCCAGTACGGACCCGAGGGCACTCAGTACGAACAGGAGCGCAATCCTAAAAATCAGCCCGGATTCTTCCGTACCGCCGCCGGAGATGTCGCTGGAGTCGTTCAGGGACTTGGCGAGATGGCTACCGGCGATCCAGCTAAGACCGCTGGACGTGCGGCCGAGACAGTCAGCAAAACAATGTCGGATTATGCAGCGCGTAAGGCTGAGAAGCGCTCGCCGATATACAATCTTCTGTCCACAGGAGTAGAAGGCACGGGGCTGTTCGATCCGAGCGGCATGGAGGAAGCCTCGAACGTAGGGAATAAGCGCGCGATTCTAGGCCATGCGGCTGTTCCGGCAGCGCTCGCGACATTACCGGGTATGAAGGACGTTCCCAAGGAATTATCGGAACGCGTTATAGAACCACGAAACGTCCGCATCGGCACCGAGAAGGTCGGCGCGGCCTTGAAGGTGCCCACGTCGGAGGAGGCTATCGCCGCGTCACAAGGGAGTAAGGCCCGTACTCTGGGATTGGATGAAGCACGTGACCTCTCCATCGCTCGCGATGACCTCGCGGAGATCGAGCGCACTCGTCCGGTTACGACAAAAGGAGCCAACGGGATGTATGCTCGCGCCAAGAACACATTCGACTACGCGCGGGACTTGTGGCAACAGTCGCATAAGAAACAAATCGGGCGGCACGCGATGATGCCGATGGACCCGAAGTCATTGATAGACGTAGGCGAGAAGGTTCTCACCCCTGAAGCTGTGGAGAACAATCCAACGGAGGCTCGCGCCGCGCGACGCTGGCTACAGGGAATCGCCAAGAAGCGCACTATGGCGTCCATGGATGAGTTGTTACGGTATATCAACGACGACATCGACCGACCGGATGCCTTCGACAAGTACGGAAATCTTGGGCTACAAACTAAGGTCGCCGTGGCGAAGCAGATTCGAGAGGACATTGACAACGGGCTAGAGGCTGCGGGTGAGATCGGTGTACGCGATACAAACAAGCGATACGCAGCGCTGCAAACGGTCGGCGCGCGGATGATTAAGGAAGCCATCGCCGAGGACGTGAAGGGTGCACGAGAGGGAAAGTTTCCACCGTGGCTCCATGCATACACGTTCCTTCATCCGAGTCTAGAGAGTATCCTGAGCGTCGGGGCGGGAATCAATCCAGCGCGGATGTTCCATCCTAGTTCGTCGAAGATGCTCGCCAAGGGGATGACGCGACTCGCGAAGTCCGACCTCGCGCCGCCGAAGATTAAAACGCCCGCGTACGTGGGGAAGTCCCCGATCGCACTCCTTCCCGCGCCGGGCGAGACGCACACGCCGATGGAGGCGCAGGCGCCTGGCGGGCCTCCACCGTTCAAGGCACCAGCGCGGCCGATGCCGGAGTCAGCCTCGCAGACGTTTCCGCTGGCGCGCCGTCCGACGCACGGATTCGATCCGCAGGCTCCAGGTGGTCCCAGTACCAAGGTACCGCCCATTGAAGCTCGCGCCGTGCCACAGACGACCGCTTTGGCGCGCCGACCAGGCTCCACCCCCGTGTCCCACCTCCCATCCTCTGGGCGTACCATGCTGGGCGATCCTACGACCGGCGCCGCGCTTCCATCCCGCGTCGCGGAGGTCCCCGGGCCTCCCCGGGAGGTTGAGTCGCACATGGCCGGGCTATTGCGCGGCGGGACTATATCCCGGGGCGAGATCATGCGGATGCAGCGGATTGGAGTCCTCCCGAAGGGCTCCGCCGGGAGGATCTTCAAGCTGGCCGGAGAGAAGGCGCCGTGACCGTGAGCGAACTAGTACTAGACGGGACGCTCCTCGACGACTGGCAGGCGTGTCGGCGCCGGTCATTATTGAACGCCGACTGGAGGTATACGCGATGGCGCCCGAAGTCCCTGCTCGACGCCTGCCTCCGCCGAGGCATCTCTCAGTTGTGTTCCGGCACGCCGCCCGACCTCCCGCGTATCCTCGCCGACGCCCGGTCGCAGTTCATGCAGACGGCGGCGAATCCGGGGCTGGACACGACGCATCCGCCATACCAGGTCGCCAAGGACCATTGCGCGATGATATCCACCATCCTCACCGGTATCGCGCGGCTTACCCTACTGGTGGCCAAGGACGTTCCTCCCATCCGTCTCTCGTCGCGCTTGTCGTGGCGTCCGCTATCCCCCGCCGACGAATCCGGTACCTTGCACAGGTGGATCACCGTGGACCGCTGGGACCAGGCGCACCTGATGCGCGAGATGCACGGCTGGCGCATCTTCGGCGACATCGCGATCACCGGCCAGCCGCTCACTCTCCATGTAATCGTCATCGGACAGGAACGCAAAGGTAGACGTGCGTCCCCGTGGGCGCGAGCGTGGAAGCATCCCACCATGCCGAAGCTGAAGCTACGATTCAAGCGGAACGATGGCTCGTCCTTCAACGGGTGGCTACCCGTGTATCTTGCCGATGATCCGTACGGCGACGTGGACGCGTGGGTGGACCAGATGTACCGCGAGGAGGCGGCGCAGGAACTTATCCTGCATGTGCCGATTAACGCGCCGAGCGAACGAGTATGCGCCGAGACCCGCGCGCAGATTATGCTTGAAGGTTCGCGGATGATGGACGCTTGGAACGATCGCGGCGCGGTCGGATGGTCGTCCTGGCCGATGTCGCGCGGATCGTGTGATGGGATGGTACCGTGCGTATTCCAGTGGTTGTGTCACGCGGAGACGGTGCAGGACCCTGAGAAGGTGGGATTGTACCAGCGGCGAGTTCCCGTCGGCGCACGTGATGCTCGTAATGCCGAGCAAGCTAATACTAGTGTTGACCACGAGCGGGTGATGGTATAGTCCCAGTACGCAGAGGAGAAGGAGTCCCCAGTCCATGTGGAGTTTCATTCAAGCGCATCAGACTATTTTCGCTCTAGGACTGTTCTGGGTGGCGAGCGCAGGCGTGGGCGCACTTCCGGCTCCGACGGCTACGTCCGCCGGTCCGTACAAGTGGTTCTTTGCGTTCGCCAACACGATCATGGCGAACATTTCTCGAGCCTACGGCACCAAGATCGAATCATCTCCCAACTTCCAAGCAGCGGTGAACATTCAGCAGGCTGCGGCTGGTCAGGCATCTACTGTGGTGGTTCCGCCAGCGAAAGTATAAATTTCTATGATGGGCGGGCGCGATGAACGAGTACAGCGATTCCGAGTTCGTGAAGCTGCGCGACAAGGTACATGCTCTCGAAATATCTGTTGCTCGTTTACAGGAACAGGAAAAAGCAGCGGCTGCGGCGCTGGTGATTGCACGAGAAGCGCTAACGCACGCTCAGGAAGTCTCAAATGAATGGCGCAAGGAAAACATCGACCAGCGCAATCTGTACCCGACTTCCTCGAAGATGGAGGGATTGTTCGCCACGGAATCTTCCGAGCGTAGGTCGCTTGAGAACCGAATCATCATACTCGAAAAGATTAACGCTACCGGGGGCGGACGACACACGGCGTTCGAGGCCATGTGGGTAAAGTTCGTCGCCGTTTCCGCGCTAGTTATGACGGCACTAAGTATCATCTACAAGATGGTGACGGGGAAGTGAGGGAGGCAACATGATTACTCGACGAGAGTTCACGGGATTCCTGACCGGCACGGCGCTACTCGCATCCACAGGCAGCGCGACCATCCTGCTCAACGCGTGCAATCCATCGAGTGTGTTCGCGGAGATCGAGGCGTGGGCCTGTCCACCGGCAGGCGGGACGACCTCGCCGCTCCAGAACGCGATCAACGGGATCGTGACCATCCTGGGTCCGTTCCTCCCGCCCGGGGCGACGGTGCTCATCGCCGCGATCACCGCTTCGGTCACCGCCGCGTGCGGAGCCACCCAGGAGTATCTGAACACCACCCCACCGCCGGTGGGGATCATCGCTAAAATCCAGACCGCGCTCACGGACATCGCCGACAACCTCCAAGCGTTTCTAAACGCTTTCAACATTCCGGGGAATCCGATCATCGCGGTGGTCATCGGGCTCGCGCAGGTGATCCTGTCCACCATCGCAGGATTCCTAGGGAAGCTCCCCGTCGCAGCCGGTGCGGCGAAGACTATGGTCATCCGGGCGAGCGTACGCTTCAGCGGCGTTTCCGCGCCGGTGACGCCGAAGGTACGCACGGTGAAGTCTTTTAAGTCCGATTACAACGCCGTCTGCGAGGCGCATGGGCAGACCGCGATTGAACTCCAGTGAACCGTAAATTAGGAAAACTCCCGCCGCGAGTGGACGAACGCACGCTCAAGATGAAGCGGTACATCGCTCCTGCCCCTCCGCCCAAAGCTGTTTACTGGTCTAAAGGCTTTCCATCTTGGGGGGCAATGCTGAACACGGAATTAGGGGATTGTACCATCGCCGCCGTGGGGCACGCGATTCAAGTATGGAAGCTCAATCTGGCGGGGAACGTGAGCTTCCCGCATATCACTCCACCCGACTCAGCCATCCTGAACGCCTACGAGCAGTGGTGCGGCTACGTCAATGGGGATGAATCCACCGACCAGGGTGGCGTAGAGCTGGACGTGCTCAACGATTGGCGGCAACAGGGAATCGCGGGTGACAAGATTATGGCCTATGCCGATCCTGACCCATCTAACGCACTGCACGTCAAGCAAGCGGTGTGGTTGTTCGGTGGAATTTATATCGGCTTCAACGTGCCCCAGTCGGCTATGAATCAGAATGCGGTCGGCCAACCGTGGACGGTGGTTGCCGATGACGGCGGGATCGTGGGTGGCCACGCGGTATGGTGCCCAGACTACAGTCCGAGCGGGATTTGGTGCATTACCTGGGGCATGAGGCAATTCATGACCTGGGACTTCTGGGCCAAGTACTGCGATGAATCCCACGCGCTACTGTCACCGGACTGGATCAATTCCAAGAACGTTAACCCCGACAACGTAGACCTAGCGACACTCGAAACCGATTTGCAGGGGGTGGTCTCATGAATGGCGAAGGACACAATCCCAGCGACAAGCTACTTCTGAGGATCATTGGACTACTTGAGCAGCTCATCAACGTAACGATTTCGGGCGACCAGGCCATTCTAGCCGCTATTGGGCAGCCATCACCGAATTTACCAACCGCAGTAAAAATCTCTCAAGGAGGAACAGGAATGCCGATTACAGGAACGAATGCAGGGGGACAGAGCACGTTTGAAGCGGATGCGATTCTGAACGGAGCCGCCGATCCCGATAGATTTCCGGCGGGTTCGGTGGACACTTGGACAACCGATGATACGCTAGTGACGCTCGGGCCGGATCAGGGGCCGAATAACAGCCAAGTGGTCGCATCGGTGGACGCAAGCGACAAGGCTGCGGACTACGGGTTGACGGTGAGCGTACAGATACCCGCAGGCGCGGACGGCACGGTCCCGGCACCGTTGGTTATGACCGTGCGCGTGCCGATCATCCAAGCGCCTCCGCCGGTGCCGAACGCAGTTTCAATTAACCAAGTAGCCTAAGATGGGTTTGTTTCAAAACATCCGATTGGTTGAAGCGACCGGGTGCTGGGAGTGGACTGGGCGTAGAAATCAGCGGAACTACGGAGTCATGTGGTTCTTTGGTAAGAACCAATTAGTTCATCGCGTTGTCGCCCAACTCTACAAGAGGTTCGATCCAGCATCCGGCCTTCAAGTTTTACATCACTGTGACAATCCGCCATGCTTCAACCCTAAACATCTTTTCTTTGGGACTAACGACGATAATGCCCGTGATTGCTCCGTAAAGGGCAGAGAGTGGAACAGCAAGAAAACGCATTGCCCCAAGGGTCATCCGTACTCCGGTGACAACGTGATGATCTTTGATGGGAAACGAAGCTGTAGGGAATGCGCAAGAACAACTTCGCGGGAGTTTTCTCGGGGCCGCAAGGATGATCCTGAGTGGCGCGCTAGACATAACAAGCAAGCCCGCGAGTCCTATCACCGAGTCAAAAATCTATCCGAAGCTACGTAGAAGGTGTAGTAGTGCTCCTGACGGTCAATCGCCTCCACGCGACTCCCCTGTCCACCACGGGGGAGTTGCTCGTGGACGGACTCCATCAGGCTTATACGCTTGAGCCTCCGATGCTTCCTCCGCCAGTGAAGCCTCGCGCGGTGCCCGCCGGGACGTACGACTACATTGTCGCGCCCAGCGCCCACTTTGAACGCAACGTGATCTGCGTCGAGGCGGTACCGGGATTCGAGGACATCGAACTTCATCCGGGGAACTTTCCAGATGACACGCATGGCTGTTGCCTCGTGGGCGAAACCATCGGGGACAATTTCGTGGGCCAGTCGCAGGCTGCGTTTAATGAACTGCTAGGGAAGGTCGCTCCGGTGGGGAAGATTGAGTATGTGGACCCCCTGCCACCACCGAAGGCAATGTCGGCACGCTAATTTCTTCCATCGAAGCCCAGTTCCGCCCGTACGCCCCCTCGACTCCGATGACCAGTCCATCCGGCGCGATCGTGGGATGGCGTAGCACCTTCGATGGAGACACGAGGATCGGATAGACTTCTTCTACGTGCCGCTCCAGTTGATCTTCAGGCAGGTGAAATAAAAAACTGTCGTGCACGTTGTTGAATAGCCCGTACCTTTCGTCCAGCCCCGCCGCCGCCAGTTCCTTCAGTTTCTCGCGTATGTGTCCAAACGCGATATTCGCTAGCCAAAACGCGATTGCCTCCTCAGCTTGATCGCCGTGTCCCCAGTCGCACCGGCGCGAATCCCATCGGAACACCTCGTAAAATCGTCGTATATGTCCGAACTGCGTCTTGAGGAACTGTTGTTCGTGCGCGAGCTTCTGGATGCGCTTCTGCCACGCGAATACCTTGGGGAATAGACGCACAAGCGCCTCGTGGAAGGTTTCAGCCACGCGCAGACCGGAGAGTGATCCGGTGCCGCCACACTCGATACACTTTTTGAGTCCACGCACCCCTTGGACCTTGCCCGTGCCGGAACAGTGTTTACACGCCTGCGGCGGAAAGTTCTCCATGTACCGCTCGAACATCCCCTTGGGCATCAGTCCATTGCCCACGCCGAGTATCGTGTGCTTCGCCTGATCGTCGCGGACGCGCTTTCGCTCCGGGTCGGACTTGAGCCATTTGAATCGCGCGAGGAGTTCGGCGTCGGATTCGCGCAGGATAGTGGGTCCATCCCACAGCCCGAGCACGTGCCCGGTGACGAACGAGTGCATGTCGAGGCGCGCGAGACGGATATAATTCTCGTCCTCGGCGAGGAATCCCAGGGTGAGCACGTGGCAGGATTTGAGATCCCATTCGGTGATGATGTGCCCTGGTTTCGCGGCGATCATCCGGCGCATGGCCTTGGCGAGGCGCGGCGTTGGCTTGAGCTTCGGGAAGTTCTGGATATTCGGATTACGTGAGGATAATTGCCCGATCGATGTATCGAACGTGAACGTGGTATGCACGCATCCGTCCGGGCCAGGAGCGAATCCGTCCACGTACGTCCCGCGCATTTTAGTCAGCCCGCGATACTCGATCACCTTCAGATAGAAGTCGTCGCCCGTTTTATTCGCGAGGCGCATCAGTTCCTTCGCGTTAGTCGTGTCGGGATTCTCCCCGTCGGCGTCCTCACGGTGCTTGTCCTTCGGGACTGGATGGGACTTCGCTTTCATATACGCGAGGACCTGCGGCCGGGAGTTCGGGTTGAAATCGTACACTCGGCACCACCGTTGCAGGGTACGCACCGCGGGCACGTTCAGGACCTCATCGACGAAGGGGACGGCGAAGGTGCGGAGTTCGTAGTGGTAGGACTCACCGTCGTCGCCGGGGTCCTTCCAGCGAGCCTCACGGAACGCATGACTATCTGTAGACGCCATCCCCACGCCTACATCTGTGTAGGTCGTCAGCCATGCTTTCACCTCTGGCGGAAAGCCTTTGTACCCTTCCTTGGGATGCACTCGGTTACATTCACCTGGGACGCGCTTGGCGATCTCCTGCCCGAGTTCCAGTTGCGCCCGCTCGAACTCATCGCCCAGGCGGATACGTTCGGCGTCGTCGATGGGCATCCCACGCTGCTCCATACGCTCCAACACGGGCCGAACGGAGTAGACTTGTCCCAAGTACCCGATCTGGTCGTCGCCAAATAGTTCATCGCGGCGCAGCGTACGTTCCAACATCGTGTAGAGCCTGAGTGTCACATCCACGTCGCAGCACCCATAGAATTCAATGTCCGTCCCCGCCAGATGCTTCCACGGGAACGGGAACTGCACGAAGCTCGCGGCGAATTGTAGGTGCGCGGGAAGGTCCGGTTGCCAGTGGTGGAACATCTGGAGCGTGTCGTGGATGATCCCCCTTGGATTGACGTCTATCCCCTCGCGCTCTCCCGCCGCGCGGAGGACTTTATTGTCGAAAAGCCAGACGTTGTGTCCACACTTCGTATTAGGTGATCGAAGTACTGACTCAATGGTCGGGTAGAATCCGCGCTCCCATGGGATAGCAATAGATCCCGCGCCCTCAATAGTAAATTGCACGAGTCGGATATAAGTGTCAGCAAATCCCTCTCTTGCGTCTTCGTCAAGGGACGTGGATTCGTTCGTCTCGATATCATAGCTGACGACAAGCTGTGAATTACCGAGGACGTGGCGCGAATATGCGTCGGCCTCGGCGACGGTGGGTCTTGTCTGGTACCTAAGCGCGTCACGGAAACTGGCCTCCTTGGGATCAACGTTCCACTGGTAATTGCGGTCGCGGCCGGATGCGACGTTCATCGCGCGCTGGAGGATGCGGGCGAAGACTCCTTGGTGACTGGCCTTTCCTCTGCGTAGGTAGGCCGGATGAAACTGAGGCACCGTGGGAATCTCGTTCGGTCCCGGCAGACAGTATCCCGCGAGGTGCGTCACTCCTAGCGCTGTCCCCGCGAGTCCGGTGAGTTCCCTTGTGGCGATCCCCCCGAGGGCCACGATGGCGCGAGGGCGTCTCTCAGCGATTGCGCGATCGAGATTAGAACGACACGTGCCAAGAGCACCGTATTCCCAAGGAGCGCCCTCCAGCCAGTTGTTCCGAGGACGACAGCGAAGCACATTCGTAACCGAGAATTGCTGTCGGTCCATGCCCATACGACGTAGGATTCGTTCGAGTACACTACCCGCTGGGGCGTAAGGTCGGAAGGGTAGTCCATCGCGCGCCTCCATTTCGCCGGATGCTTCTCCGACTAGCATAACGCCGGACGAGCCAGTTCCCTCGATCGCCGAGAAATCCGTTCCGTGGGAGTAGCAAGCGCATCCTTGGCACGATTCCGGCTTCGATCGCGTCACTGCTTCGTTCCTCCAAGCACCCGATTAAGCGCGTCTTCCTGCTTCGGGTCCACGATGCGAAGGAACTCCCCGAGTTGCGCCTCCTGCCCGGACGGAATCTTACTCGGGTCGATGGGGAAGGTTAGCTCGATAGTGATCGACGGTGGGATAACATCCTTGCCGTTGATCGGCGAGATACGGCTCTCGAAGATACGGACCACTTTCGCCGGGATGCCGAGCTTCATCCACCACAGGAGATGGCCTTCTTCGATTCTGTTGCCGATTAGATCACGCATCAAACCCCTCCGGGTAGCGCCTCTTTGCTTCGGCCAACCCCTTCGCCCAATCGCCGTCGAAGTCCTGTGCCAATCGCGCCACGATTCGGTACCGGAGGTCCGCATCCTCGCGCATATTAAGTGCAGCGTGCTTCCGTGCCGACTCGGTGACGTTGCCCCAAGGTGTAGTAATGATCGGCGGGGAAGCGCGCTTGCGGCGGATTTTGTCGATAAAATCGCGTATGAGACTCATGTCGCCTCTCAGTGTACGAACTTTTCAATCGCCCACACGGCCCCGAGCCCTATCACTGCCCCCGTGAGTACCGCGAGCACGATCCAGTTCCAGTCCGTGCGATCGAGATTCCACCAGCGATGACGACGGCGGGGTGGGGGACCGTAGATGTAGGGCATCACTGTACTCTCGCCCTCGGGCTTCGTTTCCGCCGCGTAGTGTTGCGCCGGATATCTCTGAGTAGCCGTGGAAATCCCACGAAGTTTGGGCACCGGAACAGGCTGTTGAGCGATTGGAGTTCGTCGCGGATATCCATAAGTATTGCAATCTTCACAGAGTCCCAGCTATCAATGCGACCAGTCTGCGCGTTCGTTGGCAGTTGCCAGTTGCCATTCTTGTGCCTCTTGTCTACAGCCATTGGCGTACCTTTTGGTCTATCGCTACTTGCTTAGCAAATCTCTCAGGACTACACACGAGGCGCAGTCCCTCTAGAGTTCTGCATCGACTGAGCGCGACGTAGGCCATTGCGGGATTTCCAAAAAAGTGGTCCCGTAGGTCCACCTGAACTTTATCCAAGGTGAGCGACTGGCTCCGATGCACCGTGCTCGCGTACGCGGGCATCAGGGGGAAGTATTCGATCTGCCCGGTGACGAAGCGACGCACGCGCGCCCTCCAGTGCGGCCTCGGGAGGTACACCCCCTCATCCTCGTCGCGCGAGATCGTGTCCCCCGTCCATCCCTCCGGCTTATCCGGGATGTCCACCGCGCGGACCAGGCGATGGATATTCACCTCCTGCCCAGTGCGAACTAGTTTGACGATGATGTGCTCTGGATCAGGCACGTAGGCGGAAATGTACCCACAGTCACCGTTGACCACACTGAAATCCGGCGCGTTAGACTTGATGGTCACGTATGCGCCGATGCGCAGGCGGAGTCTAGGTTGAATCCCCCACTCGTGCGTCCGGGAGTTCTCGCCCCACTCGGATCGCTGCATTCCCCACCGGCGGGAAGTCACATGGAATTCCATCCCCGGGAGACGGTCTAGTGCGAGTTCGTTGTACCGGTTCACCATTTTATTCTTGGGGAGGATGGTGGTCCCGTCGAATTCCGAATGCACCTGCGTGTGCCAAGTGGCACCTGCGGCCATGAGGATCGCCGCCGCATCCTTCCCCCTACCTTCTCGGGTGGCATTGAGCGCATCGAGGAATGGCCCCGTGTCCTGGCGCCACACCTTCTCCAGCCGTGTGACATTCGCCGCGAACTTCGGCCAGCACGCCGCCTCGAATGCCCACTTGGCGCGTACCGGCGGTAGCTGCGCGAAGTCACCCACTAGGAGGATACCGAGCGGATGGGTCACGTCCGCGTACCGGTTCGCCTCCTGTACCCCGCGATACAGGATGTCCAGTTGATCGCCGTCCGCCATCGACACTTCGTCGAGGACGATGCGGCGGTAGCGTTTGGCGATGTCGTGGAGGGTGCGGGACAAGCGGCCGGTGAGGAACGCGTCTCGCATGGACACAGTGTCGAAATAGTTCAGCGTGGAATTGATCGTCACCGCGCCCATGTTTACCGCTGAGACGCCTGTGGTGGAGGTTAGAAGGCCGTACGTCGGGTCTAGGTTGGTGAGTTCGATGATGCCGAACGTCTTCCCCGTGCCCGCGCGACCGGTTCGTAGCTCGCATGGCACTTCGCGATCCTCCGCGGGAGCGGTGATCTCCCGGTCGAGGTCGGACAGGTCGGCGTCAGTGTAATCGTTCACTTGTTCATGACTCCCCGAATAATAGCCGCGTAAAAGATCGCTATCGCAACCTTACCGAGGGCGAACGCTATCTCGTGTAGCTGCCGGGCGACTTGGAACGCGTCGGACATCGTTCACTTCTTATCCTTCGCTTCCGGCGCCGCCGCTGGTGCCTTCTTCGAGAACACCAGCGAGTCTAAGTTAAGCTGGACATCCTCCGGCCATTTATTATCCCGCTTGACCTGTTCCGCCGCCGTGTTCAGCGCCACGATGGCGTTCTGGTACCGCTGTTGCGCCGATTGCATGTCGCGCTGGGCGATGATGGCGTCTTGTTGCGCCACCTTGAGCTTCAACGCTTGGACCTCGGTGGGCTGGTAGGGATTGGGCGCTGGCGCCGGAGATTGCGCCCACGCGATGGCCCCTAGCGCCAAGACGGTTACAACACAGAAGAGATGCCCTCTCCAGGTGGCGCGCATCAGGATGCCGCTCCCGCCGCCGCTTCTTGTGCCGCTAGGCTCATGCTGGGCGCATCGCTAGTGGCCTTCTTGGCGCGCGGCTTACGTGGTTTCTTGTGGAACGGCGTCACGTCCGGCATCTGCTTCATCCGGGCCTCCATGACCTCGCGAGCGAGTGAGAATGCGGCACGGGCCTCCCGAAGATCAGCGGATTCAAAATACTCGATGACTCGTACCATCTGACTGCGACGTGCTTGGGACATTGGTGATGCCTCCTCTGCTGAGAGTACTTCCCTGCGGTACCCCGATCTTGCGTACGGACCACGGGACGGGAGCTTATGGCTTTCGACCGTATGCGTGAGCCGCCGTACGATCCCGCCGCAGGGAAACTGTTGTTATTTGAGTTCGTTGAGTGACAAGAATCGCGCGATGCGTACTTGAGCGCGTGAGTAAGAATGTGCCGGATTAACCGTACACCTCATCTCGCTCTGGTACACCGGTGCGTTCGGCTTGGACTTCGCCATGTCCATCGGGAACTTCTGCATCCCGGTGATGGACTTCGGATATGCGGTGCCCTTCTTTTTCGCTTCCTCGCCGCAGGACTGACAGGACCATTCCCACTGAGTCTCGATCCCAATCTCCGGCTCACCGGCGAGTGCTTTCACGAAGGTCTGCATCCACAGGGCGTGAGTCATCTTCTGGCCCGGCTTCACCCACGGGGTGCCGTCCGGCTGGCGCAGCTTCCCGAGGATGGTGGACACTTTCGTGGAATTGTCCCTGCCGAGAAACGTCCCCACCCAACGGTCGTACACAGGAATGTTATCGTATTTACCCGACGGATCTATAATGTGCGCTTCCACAGCCCCGTGGAGGTACAGCCCCTGTTTATCATGTTTCTTCGCCACGTAGTCCACCTTCGACTTATTCCCAGTGGCGTCCGTCTGCTCGATCGGGAGGATCTTCAGCTTCACCCGGTACTTGCCATCCGGCGGCGGAGGGGGGAACGCGTACGCGTCGCCCTCCAGGTTCACGTCGAGCGATTCCGAGGTGAGCATCGGGTCGTTGGGGTCGATGATCTCCTGAACCTTATCGGCTCCCGTTCCGTTAGCGGTGCCAGCGCCTCCGGTTTGTTCAGCTACGTCGTCCAGCGGTGCTCCAAATGTGGTGCTCATCTTGTTCACTCTCCTCTGTTTAGTGTGTACTGCTACTTGGAAGTCGTTGCAGCCACGCGACCTAGTTTGGCGTCCACCTTGGCGCGCCAATCCTTCAGCGAGTCCGCCTGCCCGGCCGATAGCGCATCCACCGTCTCCAGGTACTTGTCGATCCCCCATGAGAGCGTCGGCTCGAAGTATCCGCCGGGGAATGCCTTGTCCAACTCGCCAAGTTTCTCGGGGGTGACGCGCGTCTTGCATGGGAACGGGATTCCGGTGGCCGGGTCGAGATGCTTCTTGAAGTGCATCCGCACGGTCATATCCACGACGTCATGATCGACCATCTTGCTCGTGTCATTCGGGTCAGGTACAGATACCTTATGTACTAGCGGGTAGTCCTGGGCGTGCAGCATGTCACCCACCCACGCGCCACACTGACTAGTGGCCTTCTTGCCGCTGATCGCCGGGCCGAATGTCGTGCTCCGGTCGTCGTCCTCAGTCTTCGCTTCCAGTGCCGTATAGAGGACGTACCGGCACGGGAGGGAGTTAAAGTTCATCACCAGGCCGTACAGATAGTTTTGCGAAAATCCGAAATCACCCCGAGTATTCGATCTCAGCTCCGTTTTCGCTAGTTGTCCGTTGACATACATCTCTTGGGAGAATCCACCGAGCTTGTTCCGGTCCTCGCCCCCGACGCTAACACCCACGTCGGGTAGGTACCGCATGACCACCTGAGAGATAGAGGTCCAGCCCTCGATCGCCACCCCGCCGATCTCCTCCCACTTTATCGGGACGAGATTGATCCTCGCGGGCTCCGTCTCGTTCGGGTCCTTCGGCCAATAGCCTTTCGAGATATGCCGGAGGATAGAGAGAGGTAGGACCGCCGTCTCACACCTGTATGGGACGATCATTCCCGCGTCCACCTCGGGCTGGCATGGCTCGTAGCCGCCGCCGTCGAGGGTCAGCAGGAGCGTGGATTTCCCGGTGGCACGCGCGATGTAGTGGGCGAACCATTTCACCTGCGAGGTCTTGCGTGAGCCGGAAGGTCCGTATACGACGCCGCTCCTAGCCATTGTCTGCCTCCGCTCCGGTGAACGCTCCCGCTCGTTCCGCCATCAACTCGCTCGCGCGTTTAGCCCGCTCGCGCAACCGCTCCTGCCCGGCACGATTCCGGTGCTTCGCATTCAAGTACTTCTCGGTCTTCACATGCGGGCGGAAGGTCTTCTGGCATCCGCATGCACACGTCCGTATCGGCAGCTTAGGCGTTCCCATTCAGTTGACCCCGGTTACTGGCGTATACTAATATTACTAAGCGTTTATGTCAGGCGCGGATTGTCGCACACGACGCGATTTCCTGTCAAGAGAATTCTTCAGAAAAGTTTCAAGATGATCCCGCGTGTGCCTCTGCGTGGCGCGGTCGTGGATCGCCAGGATGCGCTCGACCATGATTCGCAGCGCCATGCGTCCCTCGCGTTCGGTCGAGAATCGGTCCACGCGTTTCCTGACCGCCGCGCCGAACTCGCGCCGGATGTCCTCCCAGTCGAACTCCGCTAGATCATTCGCTGACATGTGATGCCTCCATTTCTTGTGGGTGATTGGCCGATCGTACCTTGTATAATCCACTCGCCAGCGCATCCCGCCGGATATCCTCCCCGCCGTAGCACAGCTTCACGTACGGGCAGGTGCTCGGGTACTCGCATGCGTGCCGACTCATCGGGAAGTACTGATTGAGCAAATGTCTGCGCTCGCCCTCGTTCGTCGTCCCCTCCACTTCTACCACCTGTTCCGCGATCACACGCTCCTGGTACTCCATTGACTCCACGAGATCGCGCAGATCGTCGTCGTTCCGATACACGACCAGCGGAGGGATGAACACGTCGTCGAGCGGGTGCGTGGCGGTGAATCCAGTAGCCTGCGCCGGTGACGTGTATCCTAGCTCCCGCACGTCCTGGCCGGATGCGTCCGCCGCGCCCGCCTGGGCCATTACGGTCGCGTCCAGCATGTCGATCCACGCCTTGATCGGCATGTGCTCCCAGACCGGCGCGGACTTCCAGGTCTTATAGTATAGTTTCGAGGGCTCGCCGCCTTCCTTGATATATTCCCATGAGAAGTTCCATTGCTCGTCGCCGGAGGCCATCCCCTGATTGAGGTAGCCGCGGACGAGATGTGACCGCTGCGACCTGGCCTCGAACTGTAGCCGCGAGGTGAGATCCTTGTCCTTCCAGCGCTCGCCCTTGAGGAGGAACTCGTAGCGGACGCCGAGGATGCGGGGCGGGGCCGGGCATGATTGTAAGAACTCCTGCATCCTGCGAGAACAATGTTGACCGTTAATGTGAAGGTCGTCCGTGTGCTGCGGAAATCTCCCTTCAGCTTGAGGCCGCAGTACGTCCCACCATTTCGCTAGCCGCCGTTCCACCTCCACTCCTTCGCTCAACCCCTGCATGTCATGTTCCGCGTCCCTGGCCTTCCGCACATCCCATGACGCGGCGGTCTTGAAGGACTGGAGGTAGAGTTGGTTGGAGGATCGCTCACGCAGCAGGGCGTCGGGACGGGACATGAACCACAACTCATTCGCGTTGTAGATAGCGCCTGCGCCTCTAAACTCCTGCCGTGTTCCTGGAACGAACTCTGTTCCCCACGACGACAGGAGCCATTGTCCTTCCCGCTCCACCTCCAGGACCTCGAACTGCTCCAGCAGGGGGCGCAAGCGTCGTCTCGAATAGGCGCGCACCATCGCCTCGACCAGCGCCGCTTGTTCCGCCGCGAGGTACTGGTCGAACTCTCGTCCGGCGCGATCGGCGGATTGCTTCAGCATGGCGATCGCCGGATCATTCGCCGCCATTCCCAGCGACTTCGCGAGGAGCGCGTCTAGTTCCTCGGGCACGCCCGCTACCGTCGTCATCGCCGCGACCTCCGTTGTGTCGAGTTCAAGGGCGCCGGTATACTGGGCGAAATCGGCGAGCGCGATTTCCACCGCGCCCTCCTCTACCAAGTCCCATTGTGGAGTGTGACCGGAAGACTCCACCTCGGCGGCGTACCGTAACAGTTGCGCGAGCCCGGCATGGACCGATCCGCCCACAGCCAACGGCAGGGGAGTACGCGCGCTGGAGATACCGAGGGTACCTTCATGGTACCCATACCATCTTCGTCTTTTGCAACGTTGCGCTTCGATCGTTCTCGACCTATCAGTGTAAATTCGCTTCATCTCACACCTTTCACTTTCCGTACGATCCACATGAGCCCCAGCCCACACGCGAGGAGCACCCAAGTGCTTGGCTCAGGCGTGGACACGGGATCACTCATGGGATCGCTGATCGTCAGAGTCACGAAGTTCGCGCTCCCGTCCGGGTCGGCCCCCTGCCACGAGAACGTCCCCAGCACGCCCGGCTCAGGCACTCCCCCGGCTACGGTCGATCCATAGAGCCCGTCGCATAGCGGCGTGAACAGCGTAGTCGTCCCATACCCCGGAATCAGCCACACGCCACTGATCCCACAGCCCCCTCCCTTCGACGGCCCCGACTCCGCCTTGAACGCGGTAAATAGGTAGTCGTAGGTGAAGGGCGTGGCGGGCGCGGGGATAAACCCCTCAGTCTCCACGGTCCATGAGAAGTCGCCCACACCCGGAGCGTTGACCACCGAGAGCGAGTAGTCCACCAGGGACACCGTGTCCGCCCGCGCGGGGATGACGACTAGCGATAGTGCGAGTGCTGCGATTGCCAGTGCGATTCTCATGGCTTCTCCTTTGTGTATCCCCACGATGCCGCTAACTTAGCGCGGCAGAAATCGGTTATTTGCTTCAACTCATCTTCGGCACCTTGATGGTTGAACGCCGCTGCCCACTCTCGGTTCGTCCACACCGTTACGTTGAGAGCGCGAGCTTCCGCGAATGACCGGGCAAACCCGGAGTTTGCGCGCTTTGAGTCCAAAGTAGTTCTGATTGGAACTGTGGTATCGACGCAAGACATTGTGACCCAAAACACACTCTCAGGAGCCTTCGCCGGACGGTTAAACGCAGTAAGGAATAATAGCGTTAGCGTCGCGATCTTCATAGTTCCTCCTTCGTCCACTCAACGACCACGCTAACCACCGAGTCTCCACGCGGCGTGTCCTTCCCCCGCGTAGTCCTCGCCCACCAATACAGCGCCAACTCACCGGCCACGATGAGCGCGGCCAGGCCGACGATCCGAGTCACTTCGATTGCGAGTCTAGCGAATGGGTTCATGGGGTTGCTCCAACTCCTTGCAGCTAGTAATCTTACCGTCGCTTTTGCATTGGTAGAATCGTCCAGCTTCAAATTCTACTGAGCAAGGATCGGCGCTTAGGCAAGCGAGCGAATCTTTTTCATGCAGCTTGTAAGGTTT
>Ga0307469_10000046_pt1 | contig 44657 bp, 36 predicted proteins | sample atmos_gasesAM2C__FD_203084 | JGI IMG/M metagenome (GOLD analysis project Ga0307469, IMG submission 203084) | Hardwood forest soil microbial communities from Morgan-Monroe State Forest, Indiana, United States - atmos_gasesAM2C_515 | ecosystem: Environmental > Terrestrial > Soil > Temperate... | reverse complement strand
AGATCCCGCGCTTCACCGACAGTTCTACGGCGATGCGCTTCTCGCCCCAGGTCGGGTTCTCCTGCACCATGCGCACAATCAGCTAGCGAAGAACTTCCGGAATCCGCGGTCTTCCCAACCGCGACTTCCACCGCCAAAACAGCTTGAACCCCTTGCGATGCCAGCCGATGAGGGTCTCCGGCTTAACCATCATCAGTGCCGCTTTCCAGTTGAACAGGTGAGACCATAGCACCAAGGAGAAGCGCGCTGCGTCGGTGAGCTTGCCACCGGTCGTTGTCGTCTGCGCGTGGGTGTTGGCGCAAGCCACAACGCTCCGGTGGCGTCCAATCCGCCTAAGAGCCAGAGGTTCCCACTCGGTCCAGGAAACGAAGCCGCCGCGGCCTCCCGGGAAGTTCGACGACGAAGCCGTGCCCTTTGTGCCGTAGATGCCTGCCTGCCCGGCAACATCTGATCCGCTGACCCAGGTCCAATTACCGCCGTCGAATTCCCAGAGATCATTCAGGCTGCCGCTTCCTCCTGCCGAGTCCAAACCGCCCCCGCCGAAAAGCCATAGGCCACCGTTCTTGTCGGTCCACGAGACTAGGTATTGGCGAGCTCCGGGCACATTGGACGAAGCAGCGGTCCCTTTCGTGCCGTAGATGCCTGTCTGTTTTGTAAAACTAGATCCGCTGACCCAGGTCCAATTGGTGCCGTCGAATTTCCAGAGATCGTTCAATAAGTCGTTGGTTCCGGCCGAGTCAAGGCCGCTTCCACCGAACAACCAGAGGTTCCCGCTGTTGTCGATCCAAGAGACCGCGGCGTCGCGCGCGCCGGGAACATTAGTTGGGGAGGCTGTACCCATCGTGCCGTATACGCCCAGCGCACTGAATGTGTCTGATCCGCTCACCCAGGTCCAACTGGTGCCGTCGAATTTCCAGAGATCGTTGAGTTCGCGGATGCTCGAGCTAGAGTCCTCGCTATGTCCACCAAACAGCCAAAGGTTGCCGCTACTGTCGGTCCAGGTCACTGCACCGGGGCGGCCTCCGGGTGTGTTGGTCGGGGAAGCTGTGCCCTTGACGCCGTAAACACCAGCTTGCGTGCCGACATTCGAGCCCGTGACCCAAGTCCAGTTGCTGCCGTCAAATTTCCATAGATCGTTGAGGAACGCGCCCGTTCCCGCCGAGTCCATTCCATTCCCGCCGAAGAGCCACAAATTCCCGTTGTTGTCAGTCCACGAGGACGGAAATTGGCGTGCGCCAGGCACATTGGAGGCGGACGCCGTGCCCTGCGTGCCGTAGACGCCGGCGCTGCGGGTGGTATTCGCCCCGCTGACCCAGGTGAAGCTACTCATGTGCGGGGGAGGAGGGTGCACGTCGGATCCACCACCGCAGCCGGAAAGCAGACAGGCGGCAACGAGCATGACCGATACGAAGACCCTTGAGCTTGTGCTCTTCATCGTGTGACTCCTTTTCCTTAAATACCCTCGCTTTATAACGGCTCGCCGAATGTGTGGACTTCGCATCGATCGCTGAACCTCAGACCCGCGTCCCCTAGGGTTCAAATCGGATTGATGACGATCCTGTAGTTGGCACTTCCGTGGGCAGGGGGCGTTGCCGAATCCGTGACCGTCAGGACTATGTCGTAGGTCCCGGCGGCGGTCGGAGTTCCGCCAACCACGGGAACCCTCACGCATGCGAGCGAGCACCCCCCGAGCAAAATCGAGTAGACGCCGAGGCCGGGTGGGATGGAGGACCCCGACGCCGGGAACCGCCGGCGGCGTTGCCAAATTGAGCCGAGTAGCCTGTGCTGACCACAGTCGTTTCCTGCACGTCGTTCAGACCGAGCAGAAGGCCAAGAACACCAGTCGGCGGGTTATCCACGCCGTCAATTGAATAAAGATAAGAAGTGCTGGGCATCCCTAAGATCGAAAAGTTCATTCCAGGGGCATTTGGCACATCGGTATTCATCACCACCCCGGGAGTAATCTGCACTATGTAAGTCAAGTCGTTGCCAGGATTCGGGACCTCAGAAACCTGCTTCTGGTTAATGGTGGTGGAGACGTCGGCGGTTTGGGCCTGTACGATCGGAGCTTCCTCAGTAACAATTATTTCGCTGCTGGCTCTCGCGATCTGAAGGGTGATATTGACTGTTGCCGGAGGGCCGACCTGGACATTGACCGACCGTCGTTCTTCCCGAAATCCAGGACACCTTAGCCTGAGCGTATACGTTCCCGGACGCAAGAAGGGGAACTGATAGACACCTTCCTTATCGGTCTTCCCTGATTGTGTCGTGCCCTTCGCGACATCTTTAATCTCGACCACAGCATCGGGAACAACGGCAGTGGTCTGATCGATGACGACCCCAGCTAGGCCGCCAGACGTGGTTGTCTGGCTCAGCATATCGCCGGAAAGGAGAGCACCGGCAAGTAGAAACGCAAAGGTGCGGTATGTCGGCCCTACACGCATGAAAAGCCTTAGGGTCTCCAATCCAGGACAACGATTGGAGTTGCGAGATAATACTCCCAATCCCTGCAGAACCGACCAAATTCCAACGAAAAACGTAAGATACTGCTGATCTTAAAAATGGGGGGGCAACACATCACACCCCTTCCCACCACCCCAGTTACCTAGGCGCGGCCGGTTCGCACAGGACGAGAGTTCTAAAATCGTCTGCTAGGGCCGACCAAGAAATTCAGTCCGTCTTTTCAGAGATATCCGAGCAAACCCTTCAGCGCTTTTGAACTGATCCGTTGTACAAGCACTTACCTCCACGAGTTCCTATTTGCCCGTGACTCGGGTGAAACCGTCTGCTGATGCCTGCCGGCAGGAAAAATGCACGAGTGAGATAGTTAAAGGCGGCCTCGGGAATTCTGGATTGGGATGTGCTTGGGATATTTGACCTCTCGCAGCCAAGCCGCGCAACTCAACCACACCACAACAATCAGCAAGGTACAGAGGAGACTACCCTCAGGACCGACAGTACCGCCGGATAGCCAAGCCGGGCCGGACGAACTCGAATTCAGAAGATGACCGGGCAGCGTTTGGCCGCTGTCAGCGACACCATAAAAGTACGTCTCGCCCCAATCGAAAGCCACGTGAAGGCCGATCGGCATCCAGAGATTGCCGGTTCTACGCAGCAAGAAACAGGCCAGCAACCCAAACGCCCCGGCGTTAAATAATCCGATCCAATCCTCTCCAGAGTTACCGTGGTGAGAGTAGCCGAAGAATGTGGCTGAGAGAATTGCGGCGGGCCAGAAACCGATGCCGGCCGAGAGCGTGAAGAGCCCGTATCCACGAGCGCGGAACTCCTCCCGCAGAGCGACAAGAATGAAAACGAACGCGTACACAACGGCCCATTTCCAGATGTCGGTGCCGTGCAGCGCGATCGCCCCAAAATAAAACACGCCGGCGAGGCGCATAGCGACTAGCAAACTCGTGATGGATGCGAAGCCGAGCAAGGCGCCTTGCCAGAACTGAACTCGGAACATCCTGCGCCAGGGCAAGCCGTAATCGGCAACGGTCCTGCCCTCGATACGCCCCATAATCAAGCTGGCGAGGAGGAAGATGAGGAAGTCCATTGCTTCGCGGACAAGGAACAAGGTAGTGTTGTCCGACCCGTGCAGCAGCCGCCGAACCATCAGGTTGCTAGCGTTGATCAAGGCGATGACGATAGCTAGGAAGATGAGCAGCCGCCAACCGGCACGGAGTTCTGAGGAACCGTAGAACACACGATGGAGGACGGATGGCCTAAGGGATTGCTCGGCCTCGATCATACAGTCGCAGTTCTCCTTGCAGGTGGATACGGTGCGGATCTGACGTTTGTTCGGAACAGTTGTAAGGAAGGATTCGGTTAAGCTCGCTTCGGAGGAAAGTCCCGTCGAAAGAACAGACAGTCATTACTATCTGGCCCAGCTGGCAACTGCCAAACACGGTTTCGGACGTATTGGCGGCAAAACGGAAGTTAAACACCCGGACCGGTTCGAAAATCGTCTGCTAGGGGTCTGGCCTTTCGATTTAATTCAGGCTTAAACCATTGAAAGCACTAGTTCGAAACTATCGGCGCACAGCAGGAAAAGTTCGAAAATCTTCTGCTAGGGCCGACCAGAAATTCAGTCCATTTCTTCAGAGTTGCACGACCAAACCCCTCAGCGTGTGTTGAATTGATCCTGGTGAGGTACTTATCTTCACCGACTACTTCGGTTTGCCCGTCAGCTGTGCACATTCGAAATTTGTGGTTTCCTTGAGCACACGATCAGTGGGCTGCTTTTAGGAGGATCTTTTGCACACGCCAGTTTAAGAGTTCGGCGACATACAGTTCATTCTCCGAAGGACAAGCGATCTCGTGGATCCATCCGAACTGGCCTAACTGCTTTCCTGACGTGCCGAACTTGCCGAGAACCTTTCCCTCCAGACTGAGCTTGTATATTCGCCCTGGAAACGCGTCGGAGCTGAACAGTACTTGATGGGGCGGCGGGGTGATGCAGATTGCCCAAGGAGAACCGGGCGTTCTAGAACCAGATGGATGATCTGTTTTGTTGCCAATCGCGGGTCTTGCATCGGGCGGGACGGGAACATCGATAGTGATCTGGCGGAGGAATTTACCATTTCGGTCGAATACTTGAATGCGATGATTTCCGCGGTCCGCTACATAAACATTGTCCTGAGCGTCAACTGCAATGCTGTGCGGGGTGTCGAATTGACCTGGCTTGTCCCCCGGTTCACCCCATGACTTCAGCCAATTGCCATCTTTGTCGACTTTGGCAATCCTCGAATTGATGTAACCGTCACTGATATAAGTATTGCCGGCGGAATCCCATGCCACATCCGTCACCTGTCTGAACAATCCATCTTCGGGTGGCAATGGCGGTCGGAGTTCTCGTAGCGGCCCGGTGCCGTCATCCGACGCTTCCTGCTTGCGACCGAAAACCATGGAGACTCGTCCCTCGGGAGTGAACTTGACGATGACATCCGAACCCTTGTCGGTAACCCAGATGTTGTCCTGCGGATCAATCTTGACCGTGTGTGCATAGGACCATGCATAGAGGTTGTGCCCAATCTCGCGCAGAAATTTTCCGTCAGAGCCGAACTCCAGCAACTGCGCCGCGGCCGCACCATATGCGGGACCCGTTGTATTGCCGCGAGAGAACACGAAGATGTGACCTTCCGAATTCACCGCGACGCCCGTAACTTCGCCAAAATAGAGGTCGGCTGGCATGTGCAAGAAATCGGGCACCGAGTGATATTGAATTTCCGGCACCACGGATGTTTGGGCAGAGAGTGAACACGCCACCAAAAGAAAAACAAAACCGAGCCATCTCATACAGCCCTCCGAACAACGTCAGTTTCAAATCACGATCGAGAAGCTTGGTATGCATCACCCGCGCAGTTTCTGGGTGCCCGCAGCTCAAGCGGAAGAGCAAGAGCATACACAACAGCCCGATAGCGCATCCAGTGGTCGGTTAGTCGGCAAACCGGAAGCTAATCACCTCGACCGGTTCGAAAATCGTCTGCTAGAGCCTGACCATTCGATTTAGTTCAGGCATAAAAGCACTGAAAGTTCGAAACTATCTGCGAACAGCAGAAGAGTTCGTCTGCGCGGACCGACCAAATCAAATAAAGCTATTTTTCAGCGGCTTAGGCTGAACCCACTTGTCCGTTTTGAACCTCCTGCGTCGCGGGCTGGTGCCCAGGGCTAATTCGAGGTAATGACGGGCGAGGGCCCTTGCGCTCACGGTTGGATCCGTTGTTACGTCCAACTCTGCTGGAGTCACCGAAAATCTAGTGCCGCGGAGTGCCATCACCTATGAGGACGAGGAGCGCCCTGTTCTGGATCGTTGGAGTCGCAATTTTCTGGAGGATTGCCACCGGCGCAAGCATGGCGCAATTGGAAAAGCCAGTGCTTGCCTACCAGTTGACGCATGTGGATACCGGTGAGCCCTTTCCATCACCCGACGGGAAGAAAGTCTTGTTCGAGAGTAAAGTCGCCGGTTTCTACCAGTTGTTCACGATGAACCCGGATGGCTCAGAAATCACGCAGATCACGCAGGATCCCTGGAATCATGACACGCCCTCGTGGTCCTCGGACGGCACGAAGATCTCATTTGTATCGGATCAGAACAAACATTCGGTGGTCTACATCATGCACGTAGACCGGACAGGATTGGAACGGCTGTCGCCGGAGAACGCCGAGTCTATACATCCGACTTGGTCGCCGGACAGTACGAAGGTGATCTATTGCGCAGACGACGACCTGGCGCCCCCAAAAAAGAACGACGCTTCGATCTACGTCGTTGACGTGAATTCGAAGGAAATCAAAACGCTGATCACGGGAGGAGTGAACACGTATCCGTCATTTTCGCCTGATGGAAAAAGGATCGCATTCCGGAAAATGATTGGCGACATGAACTCCGAGGTTTTCGTGGCAAATGCGGATGGAACGGAGCCGAAGAATTTATCGAACCATATGGCATTCGATGGCTGGCCGGCGTGGTCACCAGACGGGAAGCTGATCGCGTTCTCCTCGAATCGCCGGGCGAATTACCAGATCCACATGATGAATGCGGACGGAAGCGGAGTGAGGCTGGTGGCGAATACGGAAGGGCGCGCCACTGAGCCGAGGTGGTCTCCCGATGGAAAGACGATCTATTTTACGAATTGCCGGAAAGTGGATTTCGGAGTGGATTGTGAGGTTATGGTTGCTAAACTGGACAAGAACTAGCGGTGTTGCACCTCAACCCGGGACCCGCAAAGGTCTTGCCAAATCCTGGACCAAACTCGCTACCAGAGCAGCTGGCCGTACCCAGGCTATAAAGCTTTGGCGAGCCAAGCTCGAAAATCGTTCTGCTAGGGCCGGCCAATCATTCTCATACTCTCCGTTCAAGGACTGGCGGGGACCCATCCTTCACTTTGGAGCTGGCCTCAAGGTCAAAAAGTAGAATCGCCGATTATCGTCAACTGTCCTGCTTCTCACGAGGCATGGCGCCCGCGAGCAGAAGAACGGCGCCGCCAAACATCAGTGTATCCCCCACATAATTCAGGCCATTGTTGAGGCTGGCGCGCTCCACTACTCCGATTGGCACGTAGACGACCAGCTCCACGAAGAGCACGGTCAGGCCCACCCAGGTCGCCGCAGCGCGGGTTTGCTTGCCAATGAGCAACAGGATTCCCGCGACTGCATAAACCATGGCCGCCAGGTAGGTCCAAATGGCGTGTCCGTAGATCCACTCGGGAGTCACGCGGTCCAGCGGAACGCCGGGAACGTTTTTGCCGTGCATGAATTGCTCGAAGCTGAAAAACAGCACGGGAATTGCAACGAAGGATCGCGCAATCGTTGCCAGGATGTGCGTGCCGCGCTCGCGCCACTGCCCGTTGAGGCTGGCTGCCAACGCCAGAGGGCCACCGCTGAAGGACAATTCCCGGAGCGCGAGCGTCAGCGCAATCCGATCTCGTGGGTTTTGTGCCCAGGCTGGGGCGTCCATCAGCGCCACGAATAGGAAAAACGTCAAGGCGAGCAAACTCGCCGACAGACGCACCAGAATTCTTGTCACCATGCTGAGTGCAGCTGCGATAAAGCAAGCACCTACGAAGTACGCCCAAAACTGATGCCAGGGAATCCACGCCGGTATGATCGACGCGATGGCCTCCGTCAGCGTGAAATGTTCAGTGCCGAAGGCCGCGAGAGGTGCCGCGTAGAAGAGCGGCCCGAGCAGGATCAGCTTGTCGAGTCCGCGCGCGTTCTGCCAATCGCCGCGAAGACCAAGCGTGACCAACCCGATGGCAAGAACCACTCCCCCGACAAAATACGACCAAATCACCTGGCTGGGGATGGCAAGGAGAGCCAGGGCTGCCGGCGAATTCACCAAGCTGGGGCTCACGACGATTCCTTTCCGCTGCGTTGCGTCCAGTGCAATCTCATGTCTGTGAGACGTATTCAACTACCAAAAAGGTAGCTGGCGGGGTAACGAAGTCCATGGCTTCGCGCTCGCTGTGCAGCGCCTTCATGGGGCGGACTTACTATTCTTCATAAATCTTGAGCTAGTGGGTGCCTCCCTCGCTGATAAGAACAGGTTCTGGAGAGGCCAACACGCTCGAGCAATCCGGTTGAACTTGACATCCCCGCGTCCGTGGGACTAGCTTGCCCAGGGCTCCTCCGCAATTCTCCATCGGGGGCGCAATGCGAAACTGTTGCTTTCTAATTCTTCTCCTGTTTGGTATTCCTTCTAATGGCGTCGCCCAACAACCTCCGGGAATGAGTGTCGCGCAGCCCGTGCAACTCCTTCCTGGCCTTGGAAATCACCACCATCCCATCGCCACCAAAAGTCCTGAGGCGCAGAAATTCTTCGATCAGGGCCTGGCGCTCGCCTACGCTTTCAATCGCGCCGAAGCCGCACGCTCATTCCGTCACGCCGCCGAGCTCGATCCGTCCGCCGCTATGCCGTGGTGGGGAGTCTCGTTCTCGCTGGGCCGCCATATGAACATGAACCTTGATCAGGATGTCGATGCGGCAGGGGCATTCGCCGCGATAGAAAAAGCCCGCTCCTTGATGGCGAGTGCCCCCGCAAATGAAAGGGCTTACATTGAGGCGCTCGGGACACGATGCTCAGGCGCTGCAAATCAAGACGGCGCGCGCCTGGACGACGAATATGCCTCGGCCATGCGCCAACTGGCCGCTCGCTACCCGGACGATCTCGATGCCCAGACGCTTTTTGCGGACAGCCTCCTTAATCGGCATCGCTACCACTGGTATAGCGCAGAAGGGCATCCCGAAGAAGGATCTGAAGAAGTCTTGGCGGTGCTGACATCCGTAATTCTGCGTGATCCGGAGCATTATTACGCGCACCATTTGTACGTCCATGAACTGGACACGTCACCGCATCCCGAGTACGCACTGGACAGCGCACATGCTCTTCACCGGCTTACACCCGGAGCGGCACACCTCGTTCACATGGGTGGCCACATTTTCATGAGCGTGGGTGATCTGGAAATGGCAGCACGGGTCAACGAAGAAGCCGTCGCAGCCGACCACGAGCTTTTCAAGCTTGCCCCGGCCGGCATCGTCTACGGCTACGGATACTACTGCCACAACCTGCACTTCATCGTACGTGCCAGGACAGAACAAGGCCTCTACGCGGATGCACGCAAGGCCGCGGACGACCTGGTTGTCCGAGCCGCTGGCGAAATTGTCTCGATGCCGGACATGTCCGACTACTACTTGCCGAACCGTCTCTTTCTGCTGCTCCGCTTCGAGCGCTGGGACGACGTCCTGGCCGAACCAGCGCCCGACAGCAAAATGATCATGACGGCGGTTCTCCGTCATTACGCGCGGGCTCTGGCGTATGCGGGGAAAGGCGATCATGCCAAGTCCCTGGAAGAACAGCGGGCCTTTTCTGCAGCGCGAGCGGCTATCCCGCAGCAGACGATGTTTTTGTTCAATCCCGCCGATAAAATCATGAACATCGCGGCACTTGTTCTGGAAGCGCGACTCGCGACCCATGCCAACTCCGCAATTCCTATCTGGCGGCGTGCCGTGGAAGCACAAGATGCTCTCAGTTACGACGAGCCGCCAGCCTGGTATTACTGGACTCGCCAGTCTCTCGGTGCGGCGCTTCTTCGCAGCGGTCGTGCTGCCGAGGCAGAACCCGTTTTTCGCGAAGGCCTGCGCCGCTCTCCGCGAAATCCACGTCTCCTCTTTGGCCTCTGGAAGTGTCTCGAAGCTCAGGGTCGATCTATAGACGCCGATTGGGTTCAGCGTGAGTTTGCAGCCTCATGGCGTGGTGGAGATCCGGCCAGCTCACTTCATCTCGAGGACTTCTAAGAATTAAGGACGACCAAGGACTCGTGCGCGCGACTGCCGACTAGGGTGTGCTCGGACATACCGCGCTTTGTGTGCAAAACCTTTTTCCGAAAAAGTCATTCGGGTTCCAAGTGGGTCTTTGCGTATCGTTGGCGGTTAGGTAGGTCAGCAACGCCGCGAATCGCGAAAATCGCGCACTCGTTTCATAGTCGATCGGCTGGCTAGCGTCATCCTTCGGCGAATGATACTTGGTTACGTTCCACTTCTTCATCTCCGCCAGCGGGTCTACGCCGGCCTGGACTGCCTTAAACCCCAGGTCAATGAAAATCGACGGAACGCCGGTCTGTATAAATGAGTACTGATCAGAGCGAATAAAATATCCTTCCTCAGGAAAATATTCAGCGCTCACTTCAAAACCTGTTTTCTCCGCTGCAAGCCTGGCGAGCGGACCGAGAGATGAGTGTTCTTCGCCAATTGCAGTGACGTCCTTCACCGGGAATAGAAAGGCGCCACCGTCTACGTTGATGTTGGCTACGATTGGTCCATCCAAGGGCGAAGCGCGGGCAAAACATTGAGATCCAAGCAAGTCTTGCTCCTCGCCCGTCACGGCCAGAAACACTATGCTCCGGCGGGGTGGCGTGGGAAGTGCGGCAAGAAACTGTGAGACCACGAGAAGGACGGACGATCCCGCGGCATTGTCGAGGGCACCGTTATAGATAGAATCACCATCGACCGGAGGACCGATGCCCAGATGATCAAGATGGGCACTGAAAACGACGTACTCCTTGCGAAGGCTTGGATCGGAACCAGGCAGAACGCCCACTACATTCATACTGTCCACCGGCGTGTGCCGAGCCTTATATGAAAGTTGCAGGCTCTTCGATAACTGGAAGGAATCAACCTTTCCGGACTTGGCCATCGCGAACAGTTCTTCCAAGGTGTGGCGCTCGCGCGCAAACAGGGCGGTGGCCCCGGATCGGCTCAAGACAGCACTTGCCAGGATCTGGTTGTCGAGCCCAAAAGGTTGCTGATTCGAATCAAGCCAGCTTAACGAGTTGTAGCCGATTTTGACTTCACGCAGCAGGGCGACCCAGGGGAACCGCTCCTCGGTCTGGGGCGTGCTGATCTCGATCATCCCAATTGCTCCATGAGCGCGAGCGATTTCCCGCTTAACGTGATGGTCCATGTAGTAGGCGCGCTCTGTTACCGGGAAAGTGGCGGGCGCTTCAAAGAAAAAGACCACTACGATTTTCCCTTTTACATCGAGCCTCGCATAGTCGTCATAACCTAGTTCCGGTGCTGTGACGCCGTAGCCGGCGAAAACAACCGGGGCGGAGACCGACCCGCTTGGACTCGCGTGAGTGTCCAGCAAAACGAAATCCCGGTTGTAGATCAGCCGGTTCTTCTCCCCCCCGCTTTCCAACATCAGGGAGGTTGCATCCGCATCCACATCGGTATGCCGAAGCGCAACCTTTTGGAAATAACTGCCGTCCTGCGTACCGGTCTTGAGGCCTTCGGCCTGAAACTGAGATCGCACGTATTTCGCAGCCAATTCGAATCCGCGCGTGCCCGTACCTCTGCCTTCAAGAGCGTCGTCGGCGAGAAATTGAACGTGAGCGCGAAGGGCCTCTGGTCTGATCTGGCCAAGACCCTGTTCGACGTTGGGCAGGGGTTGGGACTGGCACCACAAGGATCCCGCAAGGAGCGGGGCTGCTACGAAAAGGGTAAGTTGTCGGGCCATGGCGGCGGATTATACCGCTCCCGGGGCGAAGCGATTTGCTCCGGCCTGAAATTCCTTGGCGGAGGGCCTGTCAAAAGGAAGTTAAGGACATGTAGCGGTTTGAACATCCGCTACGAGAGCCCAAAATCCAAACCGTTAGAGGCACAGTTCAAAGTTGGCGTCCAACAGTAAAGTACGGAAATCGCCTGCTAGGGCCGCCCACAACTCGTCGCACGAGAACCGGAAAAACAGGGGAGACTAGAATGGATTGGATATTTACCTCCTGCCATGGCCAACAAACGTCCGCTGATGTCGCCTGGAATTCGCGCACGACTGGAAACGGCGCGGGTCGCACACCTGGCCACCCTGGATGCCGAGCGAACGCCACACGTGGTTCCCATCTGCTTTGCCTGCGACGGGTCGGTGTTCTATTCTGCGATTGATCGCAAGCCGAAGCGGGTGGCTCCGAACCGGTTGGCGCGGCTGAAGAACATTCAAGAGACGCCGCAGGTGGCATTGCTCGTGGATCAATACGACGAAGACTGGACACGTCTCTGGTACGTGCTGGTAAGAGGAGAAGCAGAGCTGGTTTCTGCCTCAGCGGAACGGAAGCGCGCTATTCAGCGGTTGAGAGCGAAGTATCCACAGTATGACAAGGCTATGCTCGCCGACGACGCTCCCCTCCTGCGCATCACTCCAGTACGCATCACGGCATGGGGCAAGATCTAGAGCCGCAGCGATCAAGTCGCGATTAGCTTACTGTCATCATTCCCTGCAGCTGTTCGAGCAGAGACAACCACCGATCGAGCGACTGGCCTCCAGGAGCAAACGCCGGATCAAAAAAGACTTCGTCGGCCCCGATTTTGGCGCAACCCCTGACATCCTCACTGATCTGGTCGAGCGAGCCGGAAAATATCATGCGGTCCTTGCCCAGTGGCTTGTCGGTAATCTCCAGGACGGCATGCACCACCATGACCAAAGCGGATGGGTCGCGCCCGGCTTCCTTTGCCATTTGTTTAATGCTGCCGAACATCTCGGCCATGACGGGCACAGGAAGGAAAACCGGATTCCATCCGTCGGCCTGGATTGCCAGGCGCTTGAGTGCAGCTGGGACAAATGCCCCCAGGTAAATCGGGGGATGCGGCTTCTGCACGGGCTTGAGATTGATGTAAGACTTGGGCACGTTAAAAAACTTTCCGTGAAACTCGACCGGATTCGTGGTCCAAATGGCTTTGAGCAATGGTAGAAATTCATCCGCCAGTGCGCCTCGTTTCGTCATGTCGGCGCCGGTGGCATCCATTTCGTCTTTGTTCCAGCCCAGACCCAAACCGGCGCACAACCGGCCGTTGGAAAGGACGTCGAGCGTGGTCAACCGCCGAGCCAGCACAACCGGGTTGTGGTAGGGCATGTCGAGCACGCTGGTGCCCAGCTTGATTTTCTTCGTCTGCGCGGCGACGTAAGTGAGCGCGTCGACCGGATCCAGCACTTGCTTGTAGATTTCAGGCAGGTGTCCATCCGGCGTGCCGGGATAGGGCCTCTGCAGCTTGAGCGGATACAACAGGCGTTCAATCGTCCACAAGCTGCTATATCCGAGAACCTCGGCGCGTTGAGCGACTTTCGTGATGGCTTCCACGGTGCCGATGGGCCCAATGTTAGGCAGGGAAAACCCAATTTTCATGACTGGCTCCCGAGGCGAAGGTGGCGGGTATTTAACCACGAACAGGCCACAGTCTCAAATGAGGGAGAGGAGCGCTCTGGCGCGTCTAGATTTGACCCAATTTTCCTGCTGATATCATCGCTCGTCCCAAACGGAGCCACCATGCGCAAGCTGATTTTCTCTCTCTGTTTCCTGGCGGCATCAACCGCCATTGTGTCCGCCCAACAGTGCGATCTGGTGCTGGAAGGCGGACGCGTCATGGATCCCGAAACCGGTGTGGATGCCGTGCGCAACGTTGGCATCCGTGATGGAAAGATTGTTCGTATCTCGTCCGAGGCGCTGAGTGGACGGCGCGTGGTTCATGCTGGCGGGCTAGTGGTCGCGCCCGGGTTTATTGATCTGCATCAACACGGACAGGATATCGGAAGCCAGCGCGTCAAGGCGCTGGATGGCGTGACCACGGCGCTAGAACTCGAAATTGGAGTTCCGGACGTCGCGCATTTCTTGAAAGCGAAAGAAGGGCACGCGCTGATTCACTACGGCACTGCGGCCAGTCATCCAGCGGCGCGCGCGCTAGTGTTTGGCGCACCGCTGCCCGCGGATCAAACCAAGACCCATCCCGGTATTCCTGAGATCCTTCCCAAGAGCGGACCGGCAACCGATCAGCCTGCAACCCCAGAAGAAATCGAGAAGATACGGGACCGGCTGCGTGCGGAACTGGACGCCGGAGGGTTGGCTATCGGCATGGGGCTTTCCTATACGCCGGGAGCAAGTCAACTGGAGGTGATTGAGATGTTCCGCCTCGCCGCCGAGCGGAATGTCCCGGTCTACACGCACGCGCGCGGGTCCGGCCCCCAGCCAGGCATCGGGGCGCTGAGCGAAGTCATTGGGGCGGCTGCCATCAGCGGCGCTGCGCTGCACATCGTGCACATCAACAGCACTTGTCTGCGCGACTCATTGGAATGTCTGTCCATGGTGGCAGGCGCGCGAGCCCGCGGCCTGGATGTAACCACAGAAGGGTATCCCTACATCGCGGGCATGACCTCCATCAACTCGGCCGCATTCAATCCTGGTTGGCAGAAGAATGGCGCCATCACCTACAGCAATCTGGTGCTGCCCGACACGGGCGAGCACCTCACGAAGGAGCGCTTTGACGAGCTCCACAATTCCAACGCGACACGCTCCGTGCTCATTTTCGCCAACACGCAGGAAGTGGTGGACAAGTTAATTCCACACCCTCTGGTCATGATCGCCAGCGACGGAGCGGAAGGCCATCCCCGCAACGCTGGAACCTACTCGCGGGTGCTGGTTCAGTATGTGCGCGAGAAGGGAACGCTTACGCTCATGGATGCGCTCCGCAAGATGACACTGATGCCGGCCGAAGTGCTGGAGCGCTCAACGTCCGCCGCACGCCTCAAAGGCAGATTGCAAGAGGGCGCGGACGCCGACATCGTCGTGTTCGACGCGGGCATCATCAGCGACCGAGCGACTTTCCAGAAGCCGATGGAACCGAGCGTCGGAGTTCGTTATTTGGTTGTTGGAGGAACCGTGGTGGTTGACGACGGCAAGATTGTGGCGGACATATTTCCCGGGCGAGCGCTGGTGGGGCCGGGAAGGCGCTCGGCACTACATAACTAGCGATGGCTTGCGCCATGAACTAACTTCGGGCCCCCACCTTGCTCATGCCCGCAAGAGCGGCTCAACTTACATCGTTACCGTCGACTGGTGGCTCGCCACACATTGCCACTGCCCCTTGGAACCCTTCACCCACGTATCCGTAAAGCGTTCGTGAACATCCATGGGCTTCCCGGTCGGATCGGTGCCCTTTGCCTTGAAATCTCCGGTCGCGACGGCTGCGTCGCCAAATGCGGTTACCTTCAGATCGTCGTAAGCGACGCTGTCATACTTCGTGGCCTTGGCGCTGGCAAGGGACTCGGCCCTGTTCGTTACTTTTCCATCGCTCCCGGTATTTACAAACTTGTCGGACAACAGCGGAGCGACCATATCAGGATTGTTGGTCTGCTGCGATTGCAGCCACTTCTGTTCCAGCGCGGCTACAGCTTTCTCAGTTCCGTCTTGCGACCAGGCCGCGCTGCCAAGCAGGAACAAACCGACGAGACACCCTATCCATGTTCTCTTCATAGAACCTCCTTTACTGTGGGGCTTTTCGAGAAGAGGACTGTAGTCCGCGCGGTAATGACTGTCAATGCAGGGGTTGGCGCGGGCGACCTAGGATGGCCTGCGACAGCCGATTCGATCGAGGATTGCTTGCCAAGAGAAACTAAGCCACCTTCAATGGATCTCGATGCCTCGGAAACTGACATCCCCCGATGGTTAACTCCCGGCTTGCGGCTGAGGCCGACGTCGACACTGATCCGGGCTGGTATCCTGATTCCAACCTTCCATGAACACGCTTTTCCAGGATGCCCCGCCTTCCGAGGTTGTTGGACGCAAGCTCGTCGGTCGGGTATTGCTGGGGCTTCTGGTCCTGGCGGCCGCGCTGGTGGGCGCGACCTCGGGGCTGCTGCTGGTTTATTCGACGAACCTGCCGCAGGTGGATGAACTCGAGCACTATCGACCGGGCTCGATCACTGAGCTCTACGATGATCAGAACCGCATCATCGGCACGTTTGCGCTGCAGCGTCGTGTGGTCGCCAGTTACGACGATTATCCCCAAGTTCTGCGCGATGCTTTGATTTCGACGGAGGATAAGGACTTCTTCCGGCATTCCGGGATCAATTTCTGGCGAATTGTGGGAGCCGCTTACCGCGATATCGAGTCGGGCGGCAGGGTGCAGGGGGCCTCCACGCTCACCATGCAGTTGGCGCGCAACCTGTTTCTTTCGCCGGACCGCTCCTTTCATAGAAAAATTCAGGAAACACTGCTGGCGATCCAGATTGAACGGAAATTCACAAAGCAGCAGATCTTCACGCTGTATGCCAACCAGATTTTCTTGGGTCATGGCGCATATGGCTTTGAATCCGCGTCGGAGTATTACTTCAGCAAGCCAGCCAAGAAGCTCACGCTCGACGAGGCCGCGCTGCTGGCGGGGCTTCCGAAAGCACCGCAGTACTACTCGCCCGTCGCGCACTCTGACCGAGCGCTCAAACGCCGTAATCTCGTGATCAACGCCCTGCTCGAGGACGGCAAGATTACGGCGCAACAAGCCACCGACGCCAAGGCGAAGCCGATTCAGCTGGATGTGCAGCACGATCCAAATTCGCTGGCGCCCTACTTTGTGGAGGAGATTCGTCGCTATCTGGAAAACAAGTATGGGAGCGATCAGGTGCATGAGGGGGGACTGCGGGTTTACACGTCGCTCGACATGGACCTGCAGAAAGTGGCCAACCAGGCAGTGCTCAACGGGGTCGCCGCGTATGAGCGCCGGCACGGATGGAAGAACCACCTCACAAATATTCTGACCGGCGGAATGACGCTGGAGCATTACGACGATCCGGATTGGGACGATGAGCCGGAAGTGAATGGTTACATCCATGCCCTCGTTACAGCAGTCGGTGGGGCGTCCGCGTCGGTGCGATTCGGCCGCTATCACGCGTCGCTGACGCAGCAGGAAGCGGCGTGGACCCAGAAGAAGCTCGGCGAGATCTTCAAGCCGGGAGACCTGTGCTACGTTAGAATTCTGTCGCTGTCGTCGGATGGCAGCGCGCACGTCAGTCTGGAGCAGGATTCCGGCGCGCAGGGCGCGCTGGTGGCCATTGACAACGTCACCGGCGAGATCAAGGCTATGGTCGGCGGGCGCGATTTCAACGGATCGAAATTCAATCGCGCTACCCAAGCTTTGCGGCAAGTGGGATCTTCTTTCAAGCCCTACGTGTATACGGCGGTGATCGATCAGGGCGCGAGTCCTGACGATACTGTGCTGGATGCGCCCATCTCGTTTGAGACGGGCAACAGCACCTACACGCCGCACAATTACGACGAGAAGTTTGAAGGCACGATTACCTTGCGGCGCGCGCTGGCGCAGTCGAGAAACATCCCGACGCTGCGCCTGGCGGACCGCACGGGGATCAAGACGGTGATCGAGTACGCCCGCCGTTTCGGCATCACGTCGAACCTGCCGCCGTATCTTCCGGTGGCGCTGGGGGCGGCCGAGATTACTTTGCTGGAACAAACCAGCGCGTACAGCGTTTTCCCGAATGACGGGGTTCGGCTGATTCCGCGCTACATCACCAAGGTGACCGACTACGAAGGCCGCGTCCTGGAAGAGGATTTCCCGGATGCCAAGGACGTGATCTCATCGCGCACCGCGCGCGTGATGACCTCGATGCTGCAGGAAGTGGTGCAACACGGAACGGCTGTGGCGGCCTCAGGGTTGAAACTCCCGCTTGCCGGAAAGACCGGCACGACCAACGATTTCACCGATGCGTGGTTTGTGGGATTTTCTCCGACACTGACTTGCGGCGTGTGGATCGGCTACGATGAGAAAAAGACGCTGGGCGCAAAAGAAAGCGGCGCGCACGCCGCGCTGCCGATGTGGATCGAGTTCATGAAGACCGCGCTCACGGGGAAGGATCCGGGCACATTCCAGACCACCCCGATGACGCCGCCGAATCCTTCGGCAATGAAAGTAGACACGCCCGACGCCGCGCCCGCGGAGGATGAAGTGCATTGAGAAAGCAGTGGTTGGTCGTTCGGTGGTCGGTCGTTTGCCAAGGGCTCTAGGTGGAAAAGGGGCGGGCACTACTTAGGAAACTTTAATTCCACTGTCGTTTCCACTTCCATGGGCGAACCGTTCAGCAGATATGTTTCGTACTTCCACGCTTTAACGGCCTCGATGACAGGCGCAGCAAGGGCATCGGGTCCTGTGATCTTTTCTGCCTCTAAGACGTTCCCATCCTTGTCAATACGGACACGTAGAACGATCGTGCCTTCGGCCTGCTGCACTTCAGTTGGGAACGCGGGTTCGACTCGCCTCAGCAGTGCGATTGCATTACTTCCGGAGTGACACGAATCGCTGTGGGATATACACAACCTAGGCGTTCTTTCGGGGAGAGACTCGTTACGTTTGTACTATTGATGGAGTCAACTGGTTGGTAAAACGCGATTGGACTCATTGACGAGTAACGGTACCAACAACCGCCAGGCTAGTTTCGCAACACTTTTGGCTAAAGCCGCTCTGACCTCGTGAGGCGTCACAACCTTCAAGAGCAAGCCCGCTACGCTTTCCCCCGCGCGAACTCACTATGATGCCGGCTATAGAAGAAGTAAATCAGCAATCCCAATCCCAGCCAGACCACGAACCGGATCCACGTGATCACCGTCAGTCCAGTCATCAGGCCGCCGCACAACACGATCGAGATGAGCGGGAACCACGGCACGAACGGCACGCGGAAAGCGCGCGGCCGGTCTGGCTGTCGGCGGCGCAACAGGATCACGCCTAGCGACACTAGCGTGAAAGCGAACAGCGTGCCGATGTTCGAGAGATCGGCTGCGTCCCCGATGTCCACCATACCGGCCGGAATGCCCACGGCGAAGCACGCAATCCACGTCGACCAATGCGGCGTCTTGAACCGAGGATGCACTGCGGAAAAGAGTTTGGGCAACAAGCCGTCGCGCGACATCGCGTACCAGATGCGCGCTTGCCCGTACTGGAAGACGAGCAGCGAGGAAATCATCCCCATCAGCGCGCCGACGACGATCACCGTGCGGTAGAACGGGTGCGCACCCAGCACCTTGAGTGCGTATGCCACCGGCGCCTCAGCCGCTTCACCCGACACGAACGTCGTGTACTTGAGCATGCCCAGCAATACGACCGCTACGCCCACGTACAGCAACGTGCATACCACCAGCGAGGCGATGATTCCGAACGGCAAGTCGCGCTGTGGGGTTCGACATTCCTCGGCTGCCGTGGATACCGAATCGAAGCCGATGTAGGTAAAGAAGACGATGGCGCCGCCCGTCACGATACCCGCGAATCCGGAAGGCGCGAACGGCGTCCAGTTCGCAGGCTTCACCAGCATTCCGCCCACGACCAGAAAAGTCAGGATCGCGCCCAGCTTGATCAGAACCATGACGTTGTTGGCTTCGGCCGATTCGCGCACGCCGCGCACCAACAGCAACGTCAGAATGAACACAATAAGAAATCCGGGCAGATTGAAGTAGGCGCCCGTCCAGTGGCCCCCCGCAAACACCGGGCTGGCCCATTTTTCGGGCAAGTTGATGCCGAACGCGGCTAACTGTGCTTTGGAATATCCGCTGAAGCCCACGGCTACGGCAACATTGCTGACGACATATTCGAGGATAAGATCCCAGCCAATGATCCAGGCGAAGATTTCGCCGAGCGTGGCGTACGAGTAGGTGTAGGCGCTGCCGGCAATCGGGATCATGGAGGCCAGCTCGGCGTAGCACAAGCCGGCGAAGCTGCAGGCCACCGCTACCAGAAGGAATGAGATTGCAATCGAGGGTCCCGCCGCCGGGCGCCCATGCATCAGCGCTCCGGCAGTGCTGCCCGTTCGCAGGAAATTTATGAACAGGTCGAGCACCTGCGCATGCAGGATCGAGGGCGCTTCGAAGTGTTCGCCGGCAGCAGCCGTGCCCGTGAGGACGAAAATGCCCGAGCCGATGATGGCGCCGATGCCCAGCGCGGTCAGCGACCAGGGGCCGAGTTTCTTTTCAAGCCGGTGGCCAGGGGCGTCGGCGTCAGCAATCAGTTTGTCGATGGACTTGCAGCAGAGGAGCTGGTTGCCCTGTTGGTCGGAGGTTGGAGCTGAATCGGTCGGTGCGGGCGCTGGTGTCAATGGGACCTCTTCCCGGGCTTCGTCGGCCGCCGGCGATCAGCGGCCGCTTATACCTGAGACGTCGAGATGACGGAGCTTGTTGCTTGCTGGTCCTGCAAAAATCAAGGGCGGATCGCAAGATCCGCCCTAATTCATCAATGAGCTAGCCGCGTTTGGACTGGCCGCGCGCCATCTTCTTCACTTTGCTCTTTTTCGATCCGCGGGCATAGTCGCGGGGCTTGAGCGGGCTCTCGGTTTTGCGCTTTTTGCGCGCCGCCCGTTTAACTTTCTTGCGTTCGTCTTTGCTGAGGGTGGATGTATTTGCCATAAGTTTGATTTCGCTGTCCTAATGATGTTCAGGCTTTTTCGAGCTGGGCATACTTCTCCACCAGCTTCTTCAGCCCGAACCTCGGGAATTGTACCGTAATCTTGGCATCTTCCCCATCTCCTTCTCGCTGGTAGACGGTGCCTTCGCCATATTTCGGATGACGAACCTTCTGGCCGGGGCGAAAGCCCTTCTTGCCTTTGGGCTCCTCGATCACGGTTTTGGGGAGGTTGAACTTCTTGCCACGCGAGGCGAAGAACTCCGCGATGTTGTCGATGGAGTTGTAGCTCTTGCCGGAGTAGGAGGGCTTGGCGCGCTCAGCCCGTTCGCGTTGCCAACTGGCGCTCTGGTCTTCATCCTCGTACGAGTAGTGCGACGAGGTGTGGTCGTGGTTGTAGCCCCGCCGTTGTGGCGCGGGCACTCCTGTCCGCGAGCTGCCCGAGGCGGCGGAAGTGCCCATCCACGCACGGCGCTTTGAACCGCCGAGTTCCTCGATCAGGGGGGCGGGGACTTCTTCCAGAAAACGTGACGGAACGCTGGCTTCCGGCAGATCGGTTCCGTAGCGACGGCGGTATACGGCCCGGCTGAGGATCAGGGTGTCCATGGCGCGGGTCATCCCGACGTAGCAAAGCCGACGCTCTTCCTCGACGTCGTCCACCTCCAGGAGCGTGCGCGAATGCGGGAAGAGGCCTTCTTCCAGGCCGCACAGGAATACCAGCGGAAACTCGAGACCCTTGGCTGCGTGCAGGGTCATCAGCGTGATGCGCGCGGATTCGTCGTAGCCGTCGGCATCGCTGACCAGGGCGGCGTGGTCGAGGAATTCCTCGAGCGTCTCGCCGCGATCTTTCGAGTCGAGCGCGGCGTTGACCAGTTCGCGCAGGTTCTCGATGCGCGAGTAAGCCTCGGGCGTGTCTTCGTTTTCGAGCAGCTTGATGTATCCGGTACGGTCGATGAGGAACTTCAGGATGTCGGCGGTATGGGCCGGCCCACCAGGAGTGCGGAAAGCGCCGTCGTCGCTATTCTCGGTAGACGCATCAAGGTCTGCGTCGCCCGTTTCATTGCCGATGGAGCGACGGGCGTCCTCGCCCGTCGGCACGTGGGCGTCAAGTTCATCATTTGTCGCACTTTCAGAGGCTTCAAAATCAAACGCCATGGGATCAAACGCCGTAGCCTCTTCCTCTGCGGAAGGCAGGTTTTCGCCTGCCTCGACGGGCGGGGACGCCTGTCGCTCCATCGTCTCGGTGCTGGTTGTCAGCCGCTCCACGTAGGTTCCAGCGGCCATGGCTCTCGCGTCTTCGATCAGGTCCCGAAAGTTTCGCAGCGCCAGGCAGGCTCGCGCGGGCAGCAATTGCCGCTGGATCGCTTCTCCAGTCGCTCCCCAAAGTGACAAGCCGGTCTCAAGCGCCAGGCCTTCCAGCGTCTCAATCGTCGTTTTTCCGATTCCTCGCACGGGCGTATTGATCACGCGTAGTAGCGACACGGAATCATCCGGATTCATGATGACTTTGAGGTACGAGATCATGTCCTTGATCTCGGCGCGTTCGTAGAATGAGAATCCGCCCACCACGTGATACTTCAGCTGGTAGCGGCGCATGGCCTCTTCGAACAAGCGCGACTGCGAATTCGTGCGGTACAGCACGGCCGTCCGTGGCGTTTCTCCGTGCTCGACGGCTTCTTTCAGATAGCGCGAGATCCGGTCGGCGACGAAGAGCGCTTCGTTCTCGCCGTCAGGCGCTTCGTAGTAGCCGACCTTCGCGCCGCCCTGGCGCGACGTCCAAAGGTTCTTGCCCTTACGCTTGACGTTGTTCGCGACCACCGCGGATGCCGCACCCAGAATATTCTGGGTCGAGCGGTAGTTCTGCTCCAGGCGGATGATCTTCGCCTCGGGGAAATCTCTTTCGAACTCGAGAATATTGCGGATATCGGCGCCGCGCCAGGAATAGATCGACTGATCTTCGTCGCCGACGGCGCACAGGTTGTGCCGCGTGCCGGCGAGAAGGCGCATCAACTCGTACTGCGGACGGTTCGTGTCCTGGTATTCGTCGACCAGGATGTACTGGAATCTGCGATTGTAGTAATCGCGCACCGCAGCCACCGACTTCAGCAAGCGCAGGGCCTCGAGCAGCAAGTCATCGAAGTCGAGGGCATTCGCCTTGCGCAGCTCTTTGCGATACTCCTCGTAGATGTGCGCGATCTTCTCGGTCTTGGGGTCGGCGGACTGGAGATAAATCTCCTGCGGATCGAGCATGTGATTCTTAGCCCAGGAGATCCGCCCCAGCGCGATACGCGGCGTCAGTTCCTTGTCGTCGATGCCCATTCGCTTCATGACCGACTTCACGATGCTTTGCTGGTCGCTCTCGTCGTAAATCACGAAGTTCTTGGTGTGCCCGATGGGCGGCTGGCCCGGGACGGTCGACGGAATGCGCAGCGCCTCGATGTCGCGGCGCAGCACGCGCACGCAGAACGAGTGAAAGGTCGAGATGACAGGCTTGGCGACCGATAGCCCGCCGACAATCTTCTCCACGCGCTCAACCATTTCGGCTGCAGCCTTGTTGGTGAAGGTGACGGCGAGAATCGACTCGGGCATAACGCCCAGGTTCTCGATGAGATGGGCAATTCGATACGTGATGACACGCGTCTTCCCGCTGCCCGCGCCGGCGAGTATCAGTACCGGCCCATCGGTGGTCTCGACGGCCTCGCGCTGCTGGGGATTGAGTTGGTCTAGGAAAGACAAGGAATTTGTAATTTCGTAATTTGGTAGTTGAGTAATTTGACAATCAACGGCATGCGTTGCCAGCCGTAGAATCGCATTTCGGACCAGTTGTGCTGCCGCGAAGATCTCTGTGTTCCTCGGTGTCCTCTGTGGTTATCCCGCTTTCTCCCGCTCCGCCTTGCACTCCGCACACGGACAAACTTCCCGCAGGAACGCCCACGAGTAAATGCCGAGTTCGTGCCCGTCATTCCAGTTGAACTTGATGGCGTATTTACCCACAGCCTCGGCTGAGAGCGGCTTGGCAGATGCCTTGAACATCGGCAACGCCCCCGGTACCGGTTTCGGCGCTTCCCCATACGCCCGCCCGGCTTTCCCACGCTCATCTTCGCAGAGGGCGCAAGGACAGGCATCCCGCAGAAAAGGAAAGGAATAGCTCGAGCGATGGCGGTCGCGCCACTCGATCTCCATCCCCGTCCCGGTAGTTAGATTCACCTTGACCGACTGGGGATCCGTGCTCGCACTGGGGGCTTTCAGCGGGGACTGCATGAATTCAGTATCGCACAGGCGAAACTGACAGCCCTTCCCGTTTCGGAAGGTGTGAACTCCTGCTTTGTGACATCCAACCGAGCTTGTTCGCACTTGACATCGCTAGTGTTCGAGTGGGCCCGTGGTGGAATTGGAACACAGCACCCAGCGATGTTTAGCGGATGCGGGTCGAGTCCCGTCGGGTCCAGTTCCCTTGCGGAACTGGGTTCTGGGGGTAGGGAACGCAGGGATAACCACCCCGCTCAAAGTAAGTTGATCTTCGTCGGTGCCCGCCTATACCTAGCCTGTCGCAGGGTGCTGTACCTGCTTAACACCTTCTTTTTTCTGCGAGTATTCCCAGTAGCGGTTCACTCCCCCTCCTGACGCAATTCCCCCACACCACGCTGACTGTCATCGACAATTCATATCCCGTTCACACTCCTGTAAACACGCCTCTTCTACAGTGGCTGGCAACTCGTTTCCCAACCAACCTCGGGCTCCAGCGCTCGCAAGGAGAAGAAAATAATGATCGATAAGCATTCGTCTGCCAATCTGTCGCGAAGCATTTCGCCGGCCGCGCGCGTTCTGCTGTTCCTTTCTGCCGCTACTCTGGTCATCTCGCTTGTTCCCAACACCGCACGTGCAAGCGATGATGACCGTCCTCCCTACGCCATCGGCCTGTGGGGCGACCTGCCCTACTCCACGGTGCAGGCCACGGCCGGCGTGCCGAACTTGATCGCCGACATGAACTCGCAGAACCTCGCCTTCACCGCCCACGACGGCGACCTGAAGAGCGGCTCAAGCGAATGCACCGATGCGGTGTACACCCAAGCCCTTGCGTACTTTGGCTTGCTGAAAGCTCCTGCTGCATTCACGCCCGGCGACAACGACTGGACCGACTGCGACCGCACCGCGGGTTACTCCTCGCTCGCGCAACTCGACAAGGAGAGGGCCCTGTTCTTCAGCACGTCGTTCTCGCTCGGACAACGCAAGCTGCGGCAACAAGTGCAGTCCACACCCCTCTGCCTGGGCGTGAGCGGGAATGTCCCTTGCGTGGAAAATCGCCGCTGGACGTACAACGGCGTGACCTACGCCACCCTGAACATCCAGGGCTCCTGCAACAACCTTTGCGACACGGCTCCCGACCCGAACGAGTTTGCAGCCCGCAATGCGGCCGACATCGCGTGGATGCAAGGCACGTTCGCCGAAGCGCAGCGGAGACATTCCGCGGCGATCATGTTCATCTCGCAGGCCGATCCCGGTTTTGACGCAACGGACGGGACTCGCGCCCCGCAGCGCGACCCGCTGACGCTGGCTGAAACCGACGGTTTGCCCGATGGCTTCCAGTCATTTCTTGCCGGGCTGCGCGACCAGGTCATCGCATTCAAGAAGCCGGTCGCCTACGTCCACGGCGACTCGCATTACTTCCGTATCGACAAGCCGTTCCTCAATGCGTCCGGGCAACGCCTGGAGAACTTCACCCGCGTGGAGACCTTCGGCGACCACCAGGAAAACGGCACCAACGACGTGAATTGGTTGAAGGTGACCGTCGATCCGCGGAGCCGGGAAGTATTCGCCTACCAGACGCAGATTGTTCCGGGCAATCGCGTTGCAGTCCCGGCGCCGTAGGCCCAGCCATAGACGTTTGGGCCCCGAGAAATCGGGGCCTTTGTTGTTGGCGCGACATTTTCCTCGTCGGCATGCGCCCGCCAAACTGAATGTCGTCTGGACCGTCCAATCTGTATGGTCTGGATTCGCCCGGCCAGCCGGTGGCTGGTCTTTTTCCTCGTATCCGCATGCGCGCTGTGCCAGTCATCCCGTCCCGAGCGGTGGGAAGGAATGGTGCATCAGGGTACCTACGAAACGTTCTTTCGCATGGAGTTCGACTCCCCGCAGCATGGCCAGTTGGAAATCCTCGGACAGAAAATCCCCTTCGAAGTAGTGCGCAAGGGCGACCAGCTCGAGATTCGCACCATCGAAAGCAAGCCTTCGATCTTCCGTGGCGAGCGTCACGCCGGTCGCATCACCGGCGAAGTGCTCGACGAGGGCTCTTCTCGCCAGTTCTGGATGGAACTCGAGCCACCTCTACCGACACCACGCGACCGGGCGGAAGCGTGGGCTCAGGATCTCTCCTACGTCGCTCGCAAACTACCGCAACTCGATCGCAGCTTCACCCCTGAGACGCGCGAGAAGTTCCGCGAAGTAATGGTCCACCTGCAACACGACGCCCCCAAGCTTGACGATCCGCATATCATGGTCAACCTCGCCAAAGCAGTGGCTCTGCCGGGAAACGCGCACACTCGCCTGTATCTCGTTCGCGCGCGAACGGTAGTCCGCCAGTATCCCGTACAGATCTGGTGGTTCAAGAAAGATCTGCGTGTAGTGCGGGCAACGCCGGAGTACGCATCGTTGCTCGGCTGCGAAGTGACCGCGATCGGGGGCCATCCCGCGATAGACGTGCGGGCGCGGGTCGCGCCGATGTATGCCGGCAGCCAATCGTGGACGGACTACGTGAGCACGTACACGATCCCCAGCGCCGAGATTCTGTACGGGCTCGACCTGATCCCCGCCATGAACCACGCCACGTGGACGTTTCGATGTCCGGCCGGAACGCGCTCCATCGCGCTCGATCCTCTGCCCTTACGCAAGAGCGACCGCAACGTCGAGTCGTGGTGGAATCTCGCGCCGCAGTACTCGGATCCGAAGCAGCAGTTCGTCCCCCTCCAACTAACCTCGCTACCGCTGTACCTGCGCCATCCGGAAAAGAACTACTGGTTTGAATATCAGGAAGACAAGCAGTTGCTCTACTTCCAGTTCAACCGGGCCCTGGAGCAAGCCGACGAGACTCTGAGAGATTTCGGCGTCCGCCTGGAAGCGGCGCTGCGGGAAGAAAAGGTCCATACATTTGTGATCGACCTGCGCTTTAATACGGGCGGGAACCAGGATCTAGGCCGTGGATTGATGGAACGCCTGCAGGCCGCCTCTGAGGGACGCAACGTTTACGTCATCACCGGCCGCGCCACGTTTTCAGCCGGCATCTTTCATGCTGCGCAGTGGAAGCAGTGGGGCAAGGCGACCTTTGTCGGAGAGCCCGTCGGCGACGGCCTCGATTTCTGGTCGGAGGGAGGGAATTTCTCGCTGCCGAACTCGGGCTTGGTGGTCCACTTTGCCAACGCATTTCATTCGTATTCGCGGAAGGAGTACCCCGACCGCAAGCCGTACTTCGCCGACCTCGGTCTCGATACTCTGGCCCCGGATCACGCCGCCAGCGCCAGCTTTCAGGACTATCAGGCCGGGCGCGACCCGGCGATGGACTTCGTGTTTTCGCGGATCGCCGCTGCCCACCATGCTTCATCCAGCCAACCCTTGGCGAAATCGCACAAATTCCGGTAAAATCAGGTGTTTAGACATTCTTTTCTGAAAGTTCTGGAGAGCAGTCCGATGGCACAAGTTTGTCAGATTTGCGGCAAGAAGCCGATGAGCGGCAACACGATTAGTCACGCGCACAACGTGAGCAAGCGGCGCTGGAACATCAACCTGCGCCCCGTGCACGCCAAAGTCGGCGCGACCACCAAGCGCATGCGCGTGTGCACGTCCTGCCTGCGCAGCGGCAAAGTCGTCAAAGCCTAGAAAGCCGAAAAACCACGGAGGACGACGAGTCTATTAGAGAACCTTCGGAGGTTTTCTTTCTGAGCACGGTATACCTGCGACTAGCAGGAAGATTCTGCGTGGCAATCAAGAACCTGTCCCGCTAGGGACAGATCAAAATAGCCCGCCACTTTGGTAGCGGGACTGAACGGTGCAGAGCGATTCCGTCCCGTTAGGGACGGTTGAAAATTCCTGCAGACTTTCAGGCGTCCCTACGGGACGAGGTCTTCGTGTATCGCGAGAGCCGGCGCTGAAGCGCCGGGCTATTCTCGGTCGTCCCTGCGCGACGGTGCTACTGAGCGCTGCGGGGCGGTTTCCCCTACTGCACTCCCAGCAGCTGAATATCGAAGATCAGCGTGGCGTTCGGCGGGATCGCGCCGGGATAGCCTTCTTTTCCGTAGGCGAGGGCCGGAGGAATCCGCAGCTGCCGCTTGCCGCCGACTTTCATGCCGCTGACCCCTTCCTCCCAACCAGCGATCACCTGATGCGCGCCGATCCGGAACTGGAAGGGTTGGCCTCCGACGGAGCTGTCGAACTTCTTTCCGTTGGTCAGCCAGCCGGTGTAGTGGACCCTGACGGTATTTCCCTTGTCGGCCGTGCGGCCCGTGCCGACCTTGATGTCCCAGTACTGCAAGCCGGTGGACGTCTTCGTGCCGTCGCCCGTCACCTTGGTGGGACCGCCGGCGGCGGGCGCGTTCGATTTAGTCTGTGCCACCGCAAACGCTGCCACCACCACGAGCCCGACCAGTACAAGCGCTCCATACTTCATCATTTGAATTTTCTCCCCATAAATCCTGAATCAAAATCGGCGACCACGGAGAACACCGAGGATCACGGAGAAGCTTCTAGCACCGGTGGAAAACGGTTGCGCAATCCGGCGGCAGAAAAGAATCATGAACGCTGCTCTGCACTCCGAGCCCCCTTGTGCTCCTCCCTGTCCTCTGTGGTTAAAGATTTTCAAGCCAGCGCGATCACATCAATCTCAACCAGAACATCTTTCGGCAATCGCGCGACTTCCACGGTCGAGCGAGCGGGCGGCGCGCTGCTGAAGTAGCTTCCATACACTTCATTCATCGCGGCGAAGTCGCCCATGTTTTTGAGGAAAACGGTGGCGCGCACCACTTTCTCGAGGGTGGTACCGGCAGCTTTCAAAATACCAGATAGATTTTTGATCACACGGTCGGTTTGAAACGCGACGTCGCCGGTCACCAGCGTGTTGGTCACGGGATCGAGCGCGATTTGCCCGGAGACGAAAACGAACCCGTTCGCCCGGATCGCCTGGGAATAGGGCCCGATCGCGGCCGGGCCGTCTTTGGTAGCAATGACATCGCGCATGGGAGAGACCGGTCCTTGGTCGTTAGTCGTTGGCTAAAACTTCTCGACCGGTGATTAACGCAGATGCGTGCCCGGGAAGTCAATTCCTTAGGTGCTAAGACGAATTCAAATGGGTGGGATTGAGCCAACGACCAACGACCGAGGACCAACGACGCCTTTAGATTTTTTGCAGTCTCTGTACATCCCGAACACCTGGAATCTTTCGCAATCCGTTGATGATCGTCTCCAGGTGCTTGAGGTCGCTGATGTCCAGGATAATGTCCACCACCGCCTGGCTGTTGGCAGTGCGAGCTTCGATATTGCGGATGTTGGATTTGGCGTCGCCGATGACGCCCGTGATCTGTTTCAGCATGCCGTAGCGGTCGTCGCAGAACACGGTCAGCTTTACGGGATAAATGTTGGGTGTGGATTCGTCCTTCGCCCAGGAGACGTCGATGCGCCGCTCCGGTTCGTACATCAGGTTTACGACGTTGGGACAACTCACGGCGTGCACGGCGACGCCCTTGCCGCGAGTGACGTAGCCCACAATCCCTTCGCCGCGGATCGGGTTACAACAGCGCGCGCGGTAGACCAGCAAGTCGCCAGAGCCCTTCACCGTGATGGCATTGTTGTCGCCGCCAAAGACGCGCCGCACCACGCTGGTGACGGCCGATTCGGGCTCCTTCACTTCCTCGTTGTCGGCCAGGTTCTGTCCGGCGGCGGGCGTGAGTTTCGCGAGCACCTGGCGCGCGGAGTACTTTCCGTAGCCGATCCCGGCCATCAGGTCGTCGGGGCGGCCGAGACCGTAGTCGGATGCGATCCTCTGCAATTCTTCGTCTTTCAGTTCCTTCAGAGGAATGCGGTATTTACGCGCCTCTTTCTCGATCAGCTTGCGCCCGATTTCGATGGCGCGTTCGCGCTGATGAATATTCAGCCAGTGCTTGATCTTGTTGCGCGAACGTGACGACTTGACGATGGCCAGCCAGTCGCGGCTGGGTTTGTGTCCGGGCTGGGTGAGAATCTCGACAATGTCGCCGCTGTGCAGTTTGTGGCGCAGCGGCACCATGCGCCCGTTGACCTTGGCACCGACGCACGCGTGTCCGACTTCGGTATGCACGGAGTAAGCAAAGTCGATGGGCGTTGAATCCCGCGGCAAAACGACGACCTTGCCTTTCGGCGTGAAGGTGTAGACCTCTTCTGGGTAGAGATCGATTTTCAGCGTGGAGAGAAATTCGTTGGGATCGGAAACATCGCGCTGCCATTCGACCACCTGCCGCAGCCAGGCGAGTCGCTGCTCGTCTTGCGCCGAAACCGCGCCGTCCTTGTACTTCCAGTGGGCCGCGATGCCTTCTTCAGCCATCTTGTGCATTTCTTCGGTGCGGATCTGCACTTCGAAGGGCGTGCCGTCTTCCGTGATGACCGACGTATGCAGGGACTGGTAGAAATTCGGCCGCGGCATTGCGATGAAGTCTTTGATCCTGCCAGGAACCGGTCGCCAGACGTTGTGAATGATCCCGAGCACCGCGTAGCAATCCTGCACGGAGCGGGTGATGATGCGCATGGCGTACAGGTCGTAGACCTGGTCCACGTTGATGCGCTGGCGCACCAGCTTTTTGTGAATGCTGTAGTAACGCTTGGTGCGGCTCTCGACTTTGGCGGTAATGCCCGCTTCTTTCAGCTTGTCGCGAACCACGCCTTCCACGCGCGACAAGAACGCCTCGCCCACCTTGCGGTGCGACTCGACCGCTTCTTTCACCTGCTCGTAGGCGATGGGATCGAGATACCGGAAGCCCAGATCCTCGAGTTCGCCGCGAATTTTTCCCATGCCCAGCCGGTGCGCGATGGGCCCATAGATTTCCAGCGTCTCTTTGGCGATTTTCTGCTGGCGATCGGGCTCCAGGTGCTCGAGGGTGCGCATGTTGTGCAAGCGGTCGGCCAGCTTGATGAGCACCACGCGGATGTCGTCGACCATGGCGAGCATCATCTTGCGCAGGTTTTCGGCCTGCTGCTCTTCCTTGGTGGCGAAATCAATTTTGCTGATCTTGGTGACGCCCTCGACGATGTGGGCGACCTGTTCGCCAAATTCCTTGCGGATGTCAACGATCGTGACGGTTGTGTCTTCCACCGAATCGTGCAAGAGCCCGGCGGCCACGGCGACCGGATCCATCTTCATCTCGGCGAGCACAAGCGCGACTTCGAGCGGATGGACCAGGTAGGGCTCTCCTGAGGCGCGGGTCTGACCGGTATGCACGTGCAGGGAGTAGTCGTAGGCTTTCTTGACAATTTCCAGATCGTCGGTAGGCCGGTTGGCCTGCATCCTCTTCATCAGGTCGCGGAACTTCGTGACCGAGAGGACATTGGTTGCGATCTGTTGGCGCAGCGTCGCCATGAAGGATTATAGCCTTTGGGAAACCGGGAGAGGGGAGTTACCGAAGCGTGATCCAAGCAGCCCGTGGCCTTTACTGAATTATAACGTCAGGCGGAGGTGTCCGAAGTTCGCGTGGAGGCAAGGATTGCGCTTATTTTTCTTCCCGAGAAAGGCTCGGCCCCTGCCCAGAGCTGCCGCCAGAAAACTGATCTACTTCGTTCCATGGCTCTGCTACATTGGCGTCCATGGCTCTTGATTCTGCCCGCCTGCTGCTGACTGGAGGTTCCGGCCTTTTGGGGCGCTCGCTCGCGCCGTCCCTCAAGGCGCGAGGATTTGAGGTGAGCCGTCTGGTGCGGGAGCAAGCCCACAGCAGCGACCAGATCCACTGGGATCCGGCACGCCCGCTGGCGCCGGAAGCGGTTTCGGGCTTCGATGCCGTAATTCATCTCGCCGGCGAAAGTGTGGTCGGCCGCTGGACAAGTGCGAAGAAGACGAAGATTCGCGACAGCCGTGTCGGAGGCACGCGGACCTTGACGCACGCGCTGGCAAAGGCCGCGAAACGGCCACGTGTGTTTATTAGCGCGTCAGCCATTGGCTATTACGGCGACCGGGCCGATGAGGTGTTGAATGAAAAGAGTTCGCCGGGAGCGGGGTTCCTGGCCGATGTGTGCCGGGAATGGGAAGCTGCGGATCAACCGGCCGTGGACGCGGGGATCCGCACTGTGCAGATTCGCACGGGCGTAGTACTGAGTTCGGATGGAGGAGCCCTGCAGAAAATGCTTCCGCCGTTCCGCATTGGGGTCGGAGGCAGCGTGGGCTCAGGCCGGCAGTGGATGAGCTGGATTCACATTCAGGATTGGATCGGGGCCGTCCATCACATTCTGAAGAACGATCTGCTGCAGGGCCCGGTCAACATGGTGGCCCCGCGCCCGGTGCAGAACAGCGAATTCACCGAAACTCTCGCATCGGTCCTGTCACGCCCGGCGATTTTTCCGGTGCCGGCGTTCGCGATCAAGATGCTCTTCGGACAGATGGGCGAAGAGGTCCTCCTGGCCAGCCAGCGCGTGGAACCCGCAAGATTGGTCACCAGCGGATATCCGTTTCAGTGTTCCGATCTGCGGAAGGCGCTGGAGACGGTGTTGAAGGGGTAGAAAGCGCGGGTAGTCAAACCAAGCGATTCCAGTAACTCTCGCCCGGTTGGGCTTCATTCCAAGTCTGCCAGTTTCCCTGCCAAGCTAGGATTTGCATAACAGCCGCAAAGCGGCGAAAGAATAAAGCCCACGGCGCAAGCCGATGCGAGTAGGGGCCAGCCCCGAAGGGGCGCAAGAAACGGCTCTCAATCCCAAAGGCGTTTCTCGTCATACGAGATTCCGTTTTCCGCAGGAACTCCACGTACTCTTCCTGGAAGGATCTCTTCTGGTGATGTTTCTCCTGCTCCGCGGTGTAATTCATCACTGCCTGCGCGTTGGATTCACTGACGCTGAATGCACCCTATCCCGTCTGCCACGAGAAGGCCCGATGCCCGGGCCATTTTTCGTGCGCCCAACGCGAGGAGTTGGCCTTCAGAATTCTCGTCATCTCTGCGACCGAACATACCGGCGGGATGCGGGCCAATAAGTGGACATGATCCGTCGTCCCGTTCACGATCAACGCGACCCCGTGCATCTCGCGAATGATCCCGCCCATGTAGGCGAAGAGATCGTCCTTGGTTTCCGGCGCGATCGAAGGGTGGCGCTGTTTGGTGCTGAAGATGAGGTGCACCAGCAGATTGGACGAGGTATGCGGCATTTTCTTGCGCCCCTTCGGGGCTGGCGCTTCCAGCGCAATCTTTCCCACGGCTTTATTCTTGCGCCGCTTTGCGGCTGTGCATCGCTTCACAGTTCAAGCATTGCTTCTCAGCTGAAGGGGTGCTCGGGGGCTGAGGCTTTGCTCGTGGGTCGGGATCTGTCTTGCACCTGACCCTCCAGGCCCGAGACCCGCGGCCGCTTTCCATCCCTGTGACGCCGGTCACTGACCGCCTGCCCTTTCCCTGCCAACCTCATTGCAGAACGACATGCTCAGGAGAGTACTTGCGGGTGTGCTGATGCTTGTGGTGAGCGGGACGGGAGCCTTTGCGCGATCGCTTAGCGCTCAGCACCCGTCTGGCAGGGCCGTACCTACACGCGACGCGCATGTCCATGGCTCTGCGGTCCACCCGTGCTGTCACTCAGGTTCCGCGCGGCGTTTCGAGATCGCGATGCCTTTGCGGCCAGCGGGCATGCCTTGCGGAAATGAGCACGCTTGCTGTGTGCGCCCCGGCCCGGCGAATTTCGCTGAAATGCCATCCACCTCCGGCCAACAACGTCCAGACGCTCATCCGAACGAAGTCGTTCCCGGGCAATCCGACAATTCTGGCACCCATCCCGTGGTGACGGTGCTTCGCAGCCACACTTTGCTTTCTTATGCTGCATTCAGTACCGTCCTTCGTATCTGAGTTTCTCTCCTAACGCCTCTGCCAGGGGCACACAGGTATTCGTTCGCGGACACGCCCACATGGGTTGTCCGAACGCACTCCCACAAGCAGAACCCATTTATACGGAGACCAATTTTATGAAGCTTAAACTCATCGCACTTTTCCTGACTCTGAGTCTGATGTCCTGGGCTCAGTCCACAACCCCAGCGCCAACTCCGGCACCGCAGCAGAAATCTACCCCCGCGGATGGCAAGGCAGGCTGTCCTTGCTGCGACAAGATGGCGTCCGCTGATCACAAGGATGGGCACGCCTGCATGAAACACCGCCCAGCCGGAACAGACGAAAAAGCATCGATGTCCTGCTGCTCGGGCAAAGACGCGAACTCTTGCTGTGCTGAAAAAGATGGGAAGTCTTGCGCCAAGAACGACCAGGCGTCGGCGTCCTGCTGCAAGGAAGGCCAATGCGGCGAGGGGCATGAGATGGCTTGCTGTTCGAATAAGGACGGCAAGAAGATGGCCCAAAACTGCTGCGGCGGAAACCAGTGCGGGAAGCACGATCACGCGACTGCCAGCAATTGAAATCCGCAGGAGCAAAAGCCCCGGCCCAACGCCGGGGCTTTTGGTTTGATTCGGGGCGATCCCTGCGGCGGTCGCAGGGCGAGTTGTGCGCGGGCCGGATCGAGATCTAGTCCAGCTTCAGCCGGTCAGTTGTAGTCGGCGGTCGAGGGGGGAACATCGGTATTTTCGGATGCGCGGATCTCTTTTTCCAGCCGATCGAGAAGTTCCTTCCGCTCCCCTCCTTTGAGTTCTTTCTGCAATTCTTCCAGTGCCAGAGCCACGACGTGATAGTGATGGGCGCCCGCGAAACGCGGGTCTCTGGTGATATCAAGCCAGACGTTGTGCATCAGGCCGATGTCCTGCGGACGCATGCGCGGGGTGTGAGGTCCGAGCAGGTACTCGTGGGAGGAGCCGTCCGGCTCATAGACCACCAGAGTCAGCCGCGGTCGCGGCTCCGGCAACCGCTCCCATGCATCGCCAGTCAGTTTGCCTTGTTCGTCGACACTCAACTTGTTGGACCGGCCGCAGACAATGCGGCTCGACGCGAGCCTTTGTGCCGTCACCATGATGGCCTCGAACACGTCCGTACCAGGCACTACCAGCAGTGATACCGGCTTGCCCACCTTCTCGGCCACGGACACTACTGCCGTGAAGAGTTCCTGCTCATAGTGATCGAAGATCTGGCTGGCATCGAATACGCTACTCCCTCCGAAGGTGTGCTCCCGGTGGTACAGACGCGCGCTCATCACCACCACATCCTGCTTGGCGGTATCGGTGTTGTGCAGAACGGTCCGCAGATAGTGCAGGTTCCGGGGATCGCGAACCGCCACCAGAATGTTGCCCGGCCGCACACCCATCGCCCCGCTTCCTAACTCCTGGTTGCCGTAAACACGGAACTGATCAAGTTGCTCCGGCTTCCCGTGACGCTCCTTGGCTACGTGTCGTTCTGACAAAGTAAAAATTAAGAAGAACGCGCCGCTAAAGATCAAGCCCGCGATCGTCGCTTCCGACTTGGTGAACAGGTTGACGACCGCCGTGATGAACAGCACCCCGGAAATCGCCGCCAGCCCCAACGGAATCTCGACTTTCCCGATATGCAGGTTCCCGGGAACTTTCCACTCCCGATTGCTCGGCTCCGTGAAGCGCAGCACCAGCACCGCCATCGACTTCATGGCGAAGCTCCAGATCACGCCGAAAGCGTACAGAGCCGCCAAACTGTACACATTACCGCCGCTCAAGATGATAGTCAGCAACTGCATGCCGACGATCAGGTTGATGATCCGGTAGGTTGTCCCGTACTTGCGCTGCGGCTTCTGAAACCATTGCGTCAACACGCCGTCTTCGGCCACGCGGTTGAGCACGCCATTCGCACCCACGATTGCCGTGTTCTGCGCCCCCGCCAGGATGAGCACACCCACCAGCACTACGAAGCCATGAAACAGCAGTTTCAGCGGCAGGGGGCCGACCAGGTACATCGCGATGCCGCCAATCAGGTTCGCGAAGAAATCCGGCCGGACGTTGTCCGGGATGATCATGTACGCGAAGAACGACACGAGGGAAGTGAACAACAGGCTGTAAATGAAAATTACGAGTCCGGTCTTTTCCAGATTCTTCAGCTTCGGATGTTCGATCTCGCGATTCACCTGGGCGAGCGTCTCCTCGCCGCTCATCGCCAGTACCGAGTGGCCGAATCCCACAAAGACGATGACCCAGGTCAGATGGCTGAACCAGGTTCCGTTCAGCCATCCGAGGGATTCCTTGTTGAGAGGAATCACGCCGGGATGCAGAGGGTTCGGTGGCCAGTGAATGCCGATCTTGAAGACGGTGATCGTGCACCACAGCAACAGGATCACCACCATCACGGTGGTGATGATCATGATCTGCAGTGCCTTCTCGCTTGACTCGTGGATCCCCTGGATGTTCTTCCACCAGAAGTAGGTGACCACCAGCACCGCAAAAAACGCGGAGAAGTGGTTCTGGTTGAAGCTCAGAGGACGATGCAGGTAGGTGCTGATATCCTGGATAAAGCCCGCCAGGTATTGCCCGGCCGAAACCGCGCTGATGGGCCCCGTCAGCACGTAGTCGAACAACAGCGCCGACACCGAAAACTTGGCCAGCGTGCTGCCCATTGCTTCCTTGACCACGCGGTAAACACCACCACGAACGAACATGGCGCTCGACTCGATATAGAGCGCGCGCACGCAGTAGCTGAACAGCATGACCGCCAGAATGAACCAGGGAGCGCTCTTGCCGATGACCTTTTCGGCATCGCCACCGGCGTAGTACGCCGAGGAAGCAAGGTCGGACAAAACAATCGCGGCGGCCCGCCAGAAGGAGATGAAGGTCAGCATCACCGTGGTGGCAACGAAGACCTTAACGGCGGGTCGCTTGAGACTTTCTGAAGAAGTGGACATTAAAAAGCCGAGCCCAGCAGGCGGGCGAATGAAACCTTACGAAGATAGCATAGGGCGGGCCTGGACACCGGGCTGCGCATGCAGGGATTCAGCACTTGCACAGGCGTAACTCCTTCTCACGCTATCCGTTTGGGAGAGATGTGAGTCTTGGTCACGCGCTCGTGCCAGCACAGTCGGTCCTCGTCCAGAAAGTGCCACGCGTAACCGAGGCCCAACGAGGCTGCCGAGAGCAGCGCGCAGAGAACGCGTGTACGGCGCAGTTTCCGATTCGCAGGGTGTCCATCGAATCTTTGCACGTGCATTTGCAACGCGCGCAGGCCGGCGGTGGTTCCGGAATAGACAATCAACAAGTACTGATAGGCCGCCCAGAAAAGAAACAGCAATCCTCCACCGATAATCGCCATCTGCTTGAGCGCCATTGTCGCTCCTGTGACTCGGTAGAAAACTGCTCCAAACAGTGCGGCACCCATGAGAACGACGGCAGCATCGATGGCCCCCGCCTGCAATCTTCGCCCGATCGGCGCAGATTGCAACGGCATATCGATCCCGAGGCGCCGCTCGGGTGCTGGCTTCTCCGCCTCTTCGATGGTCATGCCTCCCAGCGCGGGAGGTGGCGGCAACAATTCTGGCGCTTCCAGAATGCGAGGGCGATCGAGGATTGGTTCGGCCAAATCGCTGAGAGACGCGGGATGTGTGTACATCGTCCGCGGAAACTCGATCAGCTTCCCGGCGCCCTCTCGGCTCGCCCGTTGGACGGGCACCCGGCTCTCATCAGTCGCTGTTTGGGGGGCCGCCGTGAGCGCTGGAGCAGGCTCCACGTACTCGACCGCAACGGCCTGGTTTACAACCGAAGGTATTTGCGGGACCGCCTGCACTGCGGGGGACGTGTTTGCCTCGCGCACCGTCGACGCCCACCTCGCCTCCGGAGCATCGAACTTGAGGCTCAACGAGGGATATCTCGGGGGCCGGGGCCTGCGACGTGCCTGGTAGCGGTTCAGCCTGTCCGACACCTCTTTGCGCCAGGAAGCATCGTCCTCCGCTGTGAGGAAAGTCTCTTGAGCGGGGGGCGCCTGGGACGGTTGCGGGTCAGTCAATCTGTCTTCCATGAAAACGGCATCCGCGACATGATCGCTACGCAAAGACAAGGAGGTTTCAGTTCCGCCGCCGTCCTGGCACGCGCCGGAAACACGCCGGCATACTTCGCCGCACTGCGAACCACTCAGGGATGGTCTTCGGAGAACGCCAGGGCCAGAGCGAGGCCACGTTGCGGAACAAACGACGGAACTTGTCTTCTTGCAGCGCTTTGCCAGTCAGGCCAGCGCCGTGCTAAGGTCACGAAGTCCCCGAAACGAACATCAGTGTTGGGGTCTCCGTGCGCTTCCGATGATCTCCCGCACACGATTCCTTATCACGGCGGCGTGCCTTTGTCATCTCCTTCTCTCTCCTGTCTTAGTTACCAGCCAGTTGCTTGCTGCCCAGAAGCGCACGGAAGCTTCTCCAGTTCAGGCGCCGGCATCTCCCAATCCACTGCCTCGGGAAGAGAACGTTACCATCTTCGCCACCGAGAGCCAGGAGAAAGACGGACCAATTTACAAACTCCGTGGCCATGTCGAAATTCACTATGGAACCTTCGCCCTGTATGCGGATGAGGTTACGTTCAACTCCGACACCGGCGAAGCGGTCGGCGAGGGCCACATGGTCCTCGATGGCGGGCCGAACGATGAGCATATCGAAGCCAGCCACGGCACCTACAACGTCAAGAATCAGAGCGGGAAGTTTTACGATGTAGTGGGGACGATCGGGGTGAAGATCAAGGGCGGCGCCACGTCCCTGACCTCTTCCAGTCCATTTGCTTTCGTGGGGAAAGTCGTCGAAAAAACCGGGCCTGATCACTTCATCGTGAATGATGGATCGGTCACAACCTGTGAGTTGCCACATCCGAAGTGGACGTTCAACGCGCGCAAGGTGGTGGTCGATGTGGGCGCGAACGCCAAGGTGTACCGCAGCAGCTTTCGGGTCCACGGAGTTCCCGTCTTTTATTTTCCGTTCGCCGCATTTCCGGCGCATCCGCTGGGGCGAGAATCGGGGTTCCTGATTCCCAGCATCGGCCGCTCTTCGACCAAGGGCACCATTGTGGGTGATTCCGTCTACTGGGCAATGAATCGCAGCATGGACGGAACCGCCGGAGTCGAGTACTACTCCCAACGCGGTTGGGCGGAACGCGGACAATTCCGAGCCCGCCCCAGCGACACCTCCTACGTTAACCTCACTTATTTTGGCGTGCTGGACCGCAAGCAGCAAGGCGGAGAAGATGTGACGCTGAGCGGCGAGGGCCGCTTTCTGAAGAACTTCCGGTCGGTCGCGAACATCGACTATCTGAGTTCGTTCGTGTTTCGTCTGGCATTCAGCGAGACCTTCACGCAGGCGGTCAACTCGGAAGTCAAGTCGCAGGCCTTTCTGTCGAACACGACGCGCGGGTTCTCCTACAACGCGCTGGTGCAGCGCTACCAGGACTTCGAGAGTTCGCAGAACGGCGACGTGATCACCATCCTGCATGCGCCCAGCTTCCAGCTTTCGAGTGTCGATCGCCGTCTTCCGCATACGCCTTTCTATTGGTCACTGGATGCGGCGGCGGAAGGGCTGTCACGCAGCGAGCCCGGATTTCGAACGGCAGATCTGCTGGGCCGCTTCGACCTGGCGCCCGCGATCTCCATACCACTCCTGCTGCGCGGGTGGTCGTTCCGGCCTGAACTCACGCTCCGAAACACGCTGTACACGCAACAACTCGAACCCGGGAGCAACGTCGGCACAGCGTTGACCGATGCCATCAATCGCAAGGCTCTCGAAGGAACGGTCGAACTTCGTCCACCATCGCTATCGCGTATCTTCACACGCACGTTTGCCGGACACCAGCTGAAGCATGTCATCGAGCCGCGCGCGACCTATCGCTATGTAACGGGCGTCAACAATTTTGCGAGTATTCTGCGTTTCGATGCGCGCGATATTCTGAGCAACACCAACGAGGTCGAGTACGGCGTCATCAATCGCCTCTATTCGAAAAGGACTTCCGGGGATTCCGAAGATTGCGCGCCTCAGGACATGTCGTCGCTGAGAATCGGCGCTCCCGGCGAACAGGTACAGCCCTGGGAGCGGACGTACATTCCAGAAAATATTCCATGTTCCGCCGGACCCCGCGTGCGCGAGATCGTCACATGGGAGATCGCGCAGAAGTATTTTCTGGATCCTGATTTCGGTGGCGCGCTGGTAAACGGACGGCGTAACGTGCTGACCACGACCGCCGATTTCAGCGGCATTGCCTTCCTGACCGAGCCGCAACACTTGTCCCCGCTCATCTCGCGCGTGCGCGTACAGACGAGCTCGCAAGCCGACGCGGAATGGGACTTGGATTACGATTTCAAAAAGCGCCGCATCAACGCCAGCACCGCGCTGGTGAACTACCACGTCGGAGCCTTCACTTTCGGCGGCGGTGATGCGTATGTGCAGTCACTACCGGGACTCACGGGGGCGAGCGCGGTTCAGAAAGACTTCAACCAGTTCCGGGTTCTCTTCGGATACGGACATCCCACCAAGCCCGGCTTCAGTGGCGCTACCAGTCTTGGGTTCGACGCCAACCTGGGATTTCTGCAGTACGCCACCGCGCAGACTACCTACAACTGGGACTGTTGCGGTGTGACGCTGGAGTACCGCCGCTTCGCCCTGGGCTCGGTGCGCAACGAGAACCAGTTCCGCTTCAGCTTCACGCTGGCAAACATCGGCTCCTTTGGCAATCTGAGGAAGCAGGAGCGGCTGTACTGACGTTCGCGGTGGAGGGCGCCTTCAATCGCGGACTGAGGTGTGCACGAGCAAAAGTGCACAGGTCCTTCGCTTAGCTCAGGATGACATTCGTGAGTCGATGCCTCCAAGTGGGTGCCTCCAATACGAGGCGCGTTTTTGTCCGCGACAATGCAGATCGCGAGGGCTCGTATTACCATGGGTCCATGGGTATCGCGCCCGAACTCGCCGCCAAGCAGGCTCAGCTGAATCAGCGCCTGCTCGCCATGGGAAGGGCTCTGATCGCGTATTCCGGCGGAGTCGATTCCGCCTACCTGGCATGGGCGGCGTATCAGACCCTGGGATCGAGGATGCTGGCCGTGATTGCCGACTCACCCAGCCTGGCGCGCACCCACCTGGCCGATGCGGTCTCCTTCGCCAAGGAACAATCGATTCCGCTTGAAGTGATCGCCACGGCTGAGCTCGACCGGCCCGATTACGTCCGCAATGACGCTTCCCGCTGCTTTCACTGCAAAGATGAATTGTTTACCGCCATGGAAGACTACCGCGCGAAGCACGGCTTCGATGCGATCGCGTATGGCGTGAATGTCGATGATCAAGGCGACTTCCGACCAGGCCAGCAGGCGGCGCAACAACATCATGTAGCGGCACCGTTGCTCGATGCCGGCATGACCAAGCAGGACATCCGCACCCTGGCCGAAGCGTCGGGCTTGCGCGTGTGGGACAAGCCCGCGTCTGCCTGTCTGTCGTCCCGGATCGAATACGGAAGGCCGGTAACGCGGGAGGCTCTGGCGGCGGTCGAGCAGGGGGAAGATGCCCTGCGCGCGCTGGGCTTCCGGCAGTTCCGGGTCCGGCATCACGGAGAAATTGTCCGCATCGAGATTGCCAAGGACGAACTACCCCGCGCCTTGGATCCTTCTCTTGCTGCCGAATTCACTCGTATTTTCAAGGCGTTGGGGTTCCAATTCGTCACGCTCGATCTGGAAGGGTTCCGGTCCGGGTCGATGAACACCCTGCTATCCGCGGACGATCTGCTGCGCGCTGGCTGATTTCGCGCCAGGAAACGCTGCCTCGGCATGGGGTGGGCCGTCTAACTCGTTGTGAGATAATCAACATTTAGCCCTGATGCTAAGGCGGTTTCTAGTGACGCTTGTCCAACGTTCGTTTGTTGTCCTTCTTCTCATTTGCCTCGGTTGCTCCGCACAATCGACCTCTCCCGACACCGCGAAAGCCATCGAGCGCCAAGTGCGCGCGTACTACAAGCTGCCGCCGGACGTCCAAATTTCGATTGGTCCGGTTCATCCCAGCGATTTCACGAATTACGATGCTGTGAAACTGACTTTCTCGAAGGGCAGTCACAAAGACGAATACGACTTTCTGCTCTCGAAAGACAGCAAAACGCTCGTGAAGATGACCAAGCTCGACCTGACCAAGGATCCCAATGCCGAGATTATGAAGAAAATGGACGTGAAGGGCCGTCCGACTCGCGGCAACAAGGATGCCAAGGTGCTGGTGGTCAACTTCGACGATTTTCAGTGCCCCTTCTGCTCGCGCATGCACCAGACGCTGTTTCCGCAGATCCTCAAAGAGTATGGCGATCGGGTCTTGTTCATCTACAAAGACTATCCGCTGGCCGAAATTCATCCCTGGGCGATTCATGCAGCCGTCAATGCCAACTGCCTGGCCGCGCAAAACAACGACGCCTATTGGGATTTTGTGGACTATCTGCACGCCAACCAGCAGACTGTGAGCGGGCAGCAAGGCCATGACGCGCAGAATTCCTTCCTCGATCGGGCCGCGGTGCTGCAAGGGCAGCAGCACGGCGCCGAACCCGTGAAGCTGGCGGCCTGCATCAAGGCTCAGGATGACAGCGCGGTTAAAGCTTCGATAAAGGAAGGCGACGCGGTCGGGGTGAGCGCGACGCCCACGCTTTTCGTGAACGGCGAAGAGATGGATGGCGCGCTTCCGATCGCTGAGCTTCGCGCCGTGCTGGACCGCGCGTTGCTGCAGGCGGGCGCTCAGCCGCCCGCACATCCTGAAAATTCGCAAGCGGCGGGGTCAACCCCGGCCGTGAAATGACACCTCATTTGTCGAACCGCTGATCCGTACCATGGGGGATCTTCGCTTGAAATACAATTCGAGACTGCTTCGTTGCGCGCTAGCGCTGATGGCCGCATCGGCCCTGACGTTCCTGATGGCCTGCCAGTCAAAACAAGGGGGCGGCGACGTCATGGCTTCCGTCGACGGCCGCAAGATCCTGCGTTCCGACGTCGAGAAGTACTACCTGAACCAGACTTCCGCATCCGACCAACCGCAAGCACCGGTAGGCGAACAGGCGACCAGCCTTCGCCTCAGCATTCTGCGTGAACTCATCGATGACGAGATCCTGATGCACCGGGCGGAGAAACTGGGCTTGCTGGCGACCGACGAGGAAGTCGATCGCAAAATGAACGAGATCAAATCGCCCTACACGCAGGAGCAGTTCGATCAGAAGCTCAAAGACAAGAAAATTACGCTGGACGATTTTCGCCGCGACCTGCGGCGCTCCCTGACGGTGGAAAAAGTCCTGAACAAGGAAGTCACGTCGAAAATCAACATCACGGATCAGGACGTCAGCGACTATTACAACGCGCACAAGGGCGAGTTCAACCTCATCGAAGCGCAGTACCATCTGGCGCAGATTTATGTCTCGCCCATGCCCAACCCGCAGGTGCACAACCTCAAGAACGACAAGGCACAGAACGAGGCGGATGCGCGCAAGAAGATTCAGATGCTGTCAAACCGTCTCGACAGCGGCGAAGACTTCGCGACCCTGGCCATGAACTACTCCGAGGACAGCGAGACCTCAGGCAATGGCGGCGACTTGGGGTTTACCCCCGAGTCGTCCCTGCAGCGCACCGATCCTTCGACGCGCGAAATCGTTCTCAAACTCAAGCCGGGTCAGTACGGCCCCATCATCACGGTGCAGGACCCGGCCAGCAAGCGGATCGCAGGTTTCCGGGTCGTCCGGCTGCTGGCGCGCGAGCCCGCCGGGCAGCGCGAGCTGGCCGACCCTCGTGTGCAGCAGGCCATCCGCTCGCAACTGCGCGATCGCAGAGAACAGCTGCTGAAAGCCGCTTATTACGAGGTGTTGCGCGATTCCGCCAAGGTCAACAACTACTACGCTGACGAAGTTCTCAAAAACAGCGGGCCGGGAAAGTAGCAAGGCTGAAACAGGGGTGAGCGACTCGCCAGGGGTTAGCGGGCCGGCGCTTGCCCTCGGGCACAGGATGCGGCGCGCTCGAGCAGTAGGGCACGCTCTCGTGTGTTGCGGGTGAGTGACGCGGCGCGCTCGAACTCGGCTGCAGCTTCTTCGAAGCTGCCCAGTTTGCTCAGCAGGTCGCCGCGCACGCTGGGCAGCAGGTGGTACTCTTTGAGAGATGGTTCGGTTTTCAGGGCGTCGACTGCGCGCAGGCCGGCGGCCGGGCCTGAGGCCCTCGAAATCGCTACTGCGCGATTCAACTCCACGATGGGTGACGGAACCAGCCGCGCGAGTTCGCCGTAGAGTTCGACGATTCCCGCCCAGTCAGTTTCCTCAGGCGCCCGGGCCCGGGCGTGGCAAGCCGCGATTCCGGCCTGCAACGTGTATGTTCCGCGGGTGCCACCGAGTTGCTCGGCGCGCCGCAGAGATGCGAGGCCCCGTCGAATGAGCAACTGATCCCAGTGCGCGCGATTCTGGTCGAAGAGTAAGACGGGTTCGCCGGACGGTCCGGTGCGGGCGTGTGAACGCGACGCCTGGATTTCCATCAGCGCCACCAGCCCGTGAACTTCGGCTTCTTTCGGCATCAGTTCCGCCAGAATGCGACCGAGGCGCAGGGCGTCGTCGCACAGGCTGGGACGCATCCAGTCATCGCCCGCGGTCGCGGAGTAGCCCTCGTTGAAAACCAGGTAAATCACTTCCAGCACCGAGTGCAGACGGGCCGCCAACTCGGCACCGCGCGGCGTTTCGAAGGGAATCTGTTTTTCGGACAGGGTGCGCTTGGCGCGCACGATACGCTGCGCGATGGTCGGCTCCGACACCAGAAACGCGCGCGCAATCTCATCGGTTGTGAGCCCACCCAGCAGCCGCAGGGTCATCGCCACGCGCCCCTCCGTGGATAGCACCGGGTGGCAGGCGATGAACACGAGCCGAAGCAGGTCGTCATCCGTGTCGGGCTGCGTGGCAATGCGAGTTCCAGATCCGGCGTCGAGCGTCGCGTCCAAGGCGGCTTCCAGGTTGGGAACTTCCATCTCGCGCACCGCAACTTCGCGCCCGAGTTCTTCGTGCTTGCGATCGAGCATGGTGCGGCGGCGGAGCTGGTCGATGCCGCGATGTTTGGCCGTAGACATCAGCCAGGCACCCGGGTTGTCGGGTACGCCCGAGCGAGGCCACTCCTCGAGCGCAACCAGCAGGGCTTCCTGCGCAAGATCTTCGGCGAGGCCAACGTCCCGTACCACGCGCGTCAGGCCGGCGATGAGCTTTGCCGATTCGATACGCCAGACGGCGTCGATAGCGCCGGGGATGTTCGTGGAAGGCACGACAGCGATGACAACATGTTCGCGGGGAGAGTGCAAGTTGAGGGAGTATTACGACGGCTTAGAACGTGGAGCGCATAGATCGCGAAGGCGGCATCGTCTTCCTTGCG
>Ga0307469_10000045_pt1 | contig 44700 bp, 33 predicted proteins | sample atmos_gasesAM2C__FD_203084 | JGI IMG/M metagenome (GOLD analysis project Ga0307469, IMG submission 203084) | Hardwood forest soil microbial communities from Morgan-Monroe State Forest, Indiana, United States - atmos_gasesAM2C_515 | ecosystem: Environmental > Terrestrial > Soil > Temperate... | reverse complement strand
AATATTAGGATCATTAGGATCATATGGTTTAGTTAAGCCACTTGATTTTCTTTTCTTGTTTCTTTTTACAGGCTTTATTTCTTGTTCCTTGTTTTCTGTGTTTTTTGATTCATCCCAATCAGGAGCTCTTATAATTTCCTGTGGATTTTCTTCATTTAAATTCATTTTATCTAACTGATCACTTAAATTTTTAGTGAGGGGGTTACTATCAAGTATTTTAGTCACAATACCTTCTTTATTTACGTATAACCCATCTTTTTTCAGAGTTCTATTTCATTCCTCTATACTAGGCTCACTTTCATTTACAACTTTACCAGTTAATTTATCTAATTTATCTTGATCAACTGATGTTTTACTATAAATATTTAAATCATCTTCTGTTACCGTTCTTAGTTTCTTTTTACCAAACTTTTTAATTGATTCCAGAAAAGAAGCTGTATCAGCCGACTTGTTATCGTCGTGTAATATTTCTTTTTGAGCTTCATTGAAATTATCTGGTATATCTTTAACATCAAAGTTTGACTTTGATTGTGTTAAACTTTCAACAAAAATATTATCTACTAAAGGATCATCATTTATTACTTCATTAATCAATCTAGATGTTTTATTTAAAACATTTTCATCTTTCTTTTCAGTAAATATATTTTCTTTGCTTATTAATTTTCCTCTCAAATTAGAATCAAATAATTTAGTCGTTTCCAGTTTAGATTCTGAGTTTAATTTATCTATTTTTATATCATAATCTTTTTTATAATCTGCAAAAGTATCTACTAATTTACTGCTTGAAGCTTTTGGGGTTTGTTCTTCAGTATTTCTAAAAGCTAAATCATATGATTTTTCTCTTACAAAGTTGGAAGATTCATCTTTTTCGTACTTCATATCTTCTAAATCCTTCCATCTGAAATATTCTTCATTCGCTTTATTAATTTTATTATGTAAACTAATTAAATGAGATTTTTCAGATAATTCTTCTTCTGTAGAATTTCTAATTATAGTTTCAGATTTTAAATATGAATTAACTAAATTATCTAAAGTGTCAAAATTATGTACAATCTGTCTACTCTTGGTATTCATAAGTTTAGATAGCGTTTCTGCATGTTCTGTCGAACCATATTCAGGCCAATTATTTAAATCATTAACGTTTTTAAATACTGGATAATAATATGGGTCACTTAAAATTCTTATATCTACTGTCTCAGGTTCAATTCCTAACAATATTGAATTTTCTGAACTATCTGTAGAATCAGATTCAAATGTTCTACTTGATCTTAAATTATTAATATATTGTTTAATTGTATCTTTAATATGAAATATGTAATTATATATATTAGAAGATATATCTATTATATTTTCTTTAATACTTGATTCTGTATCCCATTTTTTAAAACCGTAACCTAATAAAAATATTAAAAAAATTATCCCTCCTAATTTTACATACCATTCTTGATACCAAGGAATATTTTCCTCAAAATAATATGATAAAGGACTTTTATCTCAAAATAGCTCATATGGTTCAGGAATATTTTCTTCCTCAGTTGTTTTATTTTTAAAAACTAATTTATACAATGTTATTATTGTTTCATATAATATTTTATATATACCTATTATAATTATTTTTATTTTACCTAAAAAATCTGTGATGTTTACAAAATTATAATTATTATCGTAAAATATACCTATTGAAATAAAAGCTAAGAATACAGCCATTATTTTATATACTACTATAATAACTCTATAGAATATTGTTTTTTGAAATTCAGATAATATTAAATATATAAATTCTATGAAAGTCATTCCTTTCTTTCTCTTAAGAATTCGTATATTAATAAACTTTATTACTGAATTAAGTCTTTTACTTATAAATATGAATATTCTTTTTATCATCTTAATTTAAAATGAAGTAATATATTATTATTTTATAGTATACAAAAACATTGTTAAAAATACAATACTTATTATTATTATTGTTAAGTAATATAAAAATGGTTCTTGCTCTTTACTAATTGGAAGGTTGAATAAAGTATCATTTAACATTTCACCAAAAACTATTGTAGTGATAAATGCAAAAATAATTGATGCTTGAATGATTATATATTTCATTTTATTAATATTGAAATCTAACAATCTAATACAGGTATTTAAAGGTCAAGAATAATATTCTAAATGGAATGAAGATATTATACCTTATTAATCGCTCTTTTACATAGTGGTAAAATAATTCAAAATTTTCTAAAATATTATTACGTTTACTTTGCATTAAAATTTTTTTACACCTTGATCTTAAAAAATATAAATCTAGCTTATAATAAACATTAATATATATAAAATCTATTTTTGCCGCATTTTAGGATTTTATATATTATTTTCATAAATAATACGTCACACAACAATTAATTATCAATATAATTAATTTGCTAAGTGGTTATTTATACTGCTCCCTCTTAATATCATGAAATATTTATACAAAAAGATCTAAAGTATATAAGGGCGGGATTTAGTTGAGATACATAAATTATATTGTAACAATGAGGCTCATTCTTAGTTTGTAACTTCTCTTTATACTAATCAATGAATATAACCTAGAAATCTTTGTAGTTAAAATTATTTATTTTAAATATAAAAATTTTATTTAATAAATTAAATTATACTATAAATAATTTATTAAAAATGAAAACACTTGGACTTGAACCAAGACTTTCCCCTTAAAAGGGGGACACTCCCCCACTCGAGTTCTGCTTTCTATAAAAATAAAAATGAAAGATAATAATTAAAATTATTAATTATTAACAACTTTAAAAAGAGGTAGGTATCTAACAAAAATTTTATTTTTACTACTATAAAATTATATTTTATGATTACAATATAATTATATAAAAATATCTTTTAATTATTATATATTATCATAATTCTTATTAATTTGAATTTTTTTTGTTAATAACTGAGTCGATCAGATTCGAACTGATATAAGCCATCACCAAAAAATGGTGTTTTGCCAAATTAAACTACAACTCAAAACACTATATAAATTATAAATCTTTTTATAATTATACAATTATTAATTATGTATAAAATTTATTGTTTTTCTTCATTATTTTATAATAAATAAATTATTTAACTTTATATAATTTTACTATTAAGCCGAAAACTGGAATTGAACCAATATTTCAATCTTACAAGGATAACGTTTTAACCATTTAAACTATTTCGGCTATTTATTTTAAAAAAAATTTTTTTTTTATTTATTATCCTTTATTTTTATCAAAAAACAATGTGAAAAAGAAATTTAAGTAATAGATTTGTAAGATTCACTAGGTAGATTAGAAAAAAAAAAGAAAATTGTATTTACATGCCTCGGGGGAGAATTGAACTTCCATCTCTATATCTTCAGTATAGCGCTTTGACCACTAAGCAACCGAGGCTTTAAGGTTATTTTATTAATTTAATATCACATTCCTTAACTTAATTAAAACTAAAAATTAAAATTTTTTAATTTTAATTAATTATTGTTAGTTTAATAAAGTGTCAGTATTGACCTGAAATTTTTAATTTCAAGCTTATATAAAATTTATCTTTAAGATTTAACTTATAGGATTTTAAAATTTTATCCTTCTTCAATAGGATTGTTAAACGAAATAAATTTTATAAAATTTTAATTAACTAGTTTGGTTAACCTTACCTAAAACCTATTACATATTTAAGGTTCTCTGCTCATTTAGTAGAAAAGAAAAACAATAAAAAACAATTTTAATTGTAGATTAATAATTTTACAAATAAATTTAAGCCTTCTAATTAAAAATCTTATTTTTTTGTTTAATTAACTTTTTTAAATTTATTTACTTTCCTTCTTACCACTTTTTGAAGAAAAATTTACAAAATAAATCACATTTATTACTAAAAGTTTACTTCAAATAATTAGTTAAACTAATACAATTCCTATTTATTAAATAAACAACAATAGGAATTATCTATGTTACTTTTCTTAATGGAGGAAGATAGATTTGAACTATCATATTTGTAATGCAAATACAACTGATTACCATTATCAGATTCCCCCTTAAAATTATCGTTTTGAAAACTGTAATTATTTTCAATTTTAAACTAAACAAATTATAATAATCTGTCTCTTTTATTAATATTGTTTTTATTTTTTTAATCTCTAGACTTTTTTAAATTTACAACTTATAGATAATAAGTTATAACTATTAATTATATAATATAAGATATAAAATATTAAATATTATATCTTATGATAAGTAAAATTTTAAGTACCTCTTTAAAAGAGAGGTTAATTACTTCATCTTTAGAAATCAAGATAAACATATCATTTTCCTTAAAGGATGTGGATATTTGTTTAATCCTTTCCTTTTTATAATGATTTATCCTATTGATCGAGTCACAAATCGTAAAATATAAAAAAGGAAAAATGAGAGCTTGATGTCAGTAATAATGTAAAAATAAAAATAAACTTAAAGAATGAAAAATTATGTAACTAAATTTCAATTTTTTCCCTTTCATTTAGTAACACCTTCACCTTGGCCTATATTACTTAGTTTTTCACTATTAAATTTAACAGTAGGAGCAGTTTTATATATGCACGGTTTCTTAAATGGTGGAATTGTATTAACAACAGGTTTCATTTTAACTGTTTCTGGTATGACTTTATGGTTTAGAGATGTAGTTACAGAAGGAACATATTTAGGAGACCATACAAAAGAGGTAAGACATGGTTTAATGATCGGTGTTTTACTGTTTATTGTTAGTGAAGTATTTGCTTTCTTATCTGTATTCTGGGCTTTCTTCCATTCTAGTCTTTCTCCTGCAGTGGAAATTGGTGGTTCTTGGCCTCCAATGGGAATTACTCCTTTAGATCCTTTTGCAATTCCTTTGCTTAATACTTTCTTATTATTATCTAGTGGTGCTTTTATTACTTATGCTCATCATGCTTTAATAGCTGGTAATAGAAAAGCTGCAATAGATGGAGTATTCTTAACACTTGTATTAGCAATTGCTTTCACTCTATTACAATACTATGAATATTCTGAAGCAGGATTCTCTATGTCAGATGGGGTATATGGTTCAGCATTTTATGCTTCAACTGGTCTTCACGGATTACATGTTATTGTAGGTACACTATTCATTTTAGTAGGTTACATTAGATTAATTAATTATCAATTAACTAATTCTACTCATCATGGATTTGAAGCTAGTATCTTGTACTGGCACTTTGTAGATGTAGTATGGTTGTTCTTATTTGTAGCTGTATACTTCTGGGGAGGTGCTTAATTATTTAGAATAAAAATAAGATATAATAGTACATATCTATAAATTATATCCCCTTTCTGAATTTATTACTTAATATATTTTTTCATAAAAGGCTATATACCCTAAAATTTTTACCCTATTTTTCTTTTTAAATTAAATAGGTACAATCAATAAGCTATTTTATTTTTTCAATTTAAAATTAACCAGGTTTAGTCAATCAAATATAAGTTGAGATTGGTATTAGTTTTTTTTTCGTATTGTAAAAATAAAAAGAATTTAATATTGATAAAATAATATATAATAAAATAATAGTAATAAAAGGAATAATATTATTTATTGTATATGGTTATTATAAAGAATAGTTTTAATTTTAAGAGTAAACAAATACAAATATAAAGTTAATTTAAAAATAGAGAGTGTAGTATTAACTGGTTAGTATGGCGATCTCCAAAATCACTGGTAGGTGTTCGAATCACCTCACTCTTGTAAAATCAAAACGTCAAATAATTCTCCTATATTTAAGTTAAGTATATAACTAAAAATATTTAAGTTAATTAAATTGTAGATTGAGGGCTATATTTTTTTAATTTTTAGATAACCTTCAAATTAGTTAAAATTAAAAATATAAAAAAAGAACAATAAAAGAAGAGGTAAAGATATAAAAAAATATATATTTTTTATAATAAATATATAATATTAATTTATATTATTTTAAACAGTTAATAATTAAATACTTCTTCTTCTTAAGTAGAAAATAAAGTATAAACAGTAATATTAAATATAAGATCAAATATAGCAAACAAATTATTAAGTAAAGGGCCTTTAGCTTAATTGGTAGAGTACCTAATTGTCAATTAGGTTGGTCCCAGTTCGAATCTGGAAAGGCTCGTTTCTAATATATATTAAAATAATAAAAAAAGTTTAATAAATTAACTAACAACGAGTATAGTTAAGAGGTTATAATTCCTACCTTCCAAGTAGGAGTCATCAGTTCGAATCTGATTACTCGTAATTATTAAAAATATTATATTAAATTCCATAACAATATTTTATAATTATTTTTTGTTTACTTATAATATTGAACTGCCTCATTTTACCTTATAAAGTAACATTCTCATGTTCTGCTTCTAATTATTTTATATAGAAGAGGTAGTAAAATATTTCTAATGATACATACAATAAGCTGCGTAGCATAGTCATATAACCTTTTTAAGTTATATAATATTATTAATTTAAGTATTAGGAATTATTTATATAAAAAATAATTATACACTGATTTTATCTTTAGAAAATTTTTATTTATTATTTAATGGATATATAGTTATAATTTATAATATAAAGAAATAATTTATATAAATATTTAATTTATATAAATATTAAATTAAAGCCTATAATTTAATGGTTAGAATAATTTCTTGATGAGGAATCTGTAGAAGTTCAAATCTTCTTGGGCTTAAATTAAAGATTATGAAATAATAGCTATTAATTATTAAAAATGAATTAAATCTTATATGATTTGAATTTATAAATTTAGAGTGATATAGTCCTCTTAATTTTAAATATATAATGAGCCTTTAAATAAAAATAATTATTCTTGAATATCTTTATTTACATAATTTTTTTTATATAAATTAAATATTAAAGTAGTATATAGCATACTTAAGATAGAAAGACTCCCTAAGATAAGATCATAAGTTAAAAGTTATAATCATTTGAATAATTTATTAAATTTAACATATTATATCTATTAAAAAAATTGACATATCAAAAGAATGAGAAAAATATGAAGCTGATATAAAATAAATTAGTAAATCATACAATAAGGTTTCAATGTTATCTTCTAATGAATTTAAAGTATACATTTCAATAGTTATCAGTAAATTGATTAGCATAATAATTATAATAATTATTATAATACTTGAAAATATAAAATTATTGTTAGTGTAATAACTATTTATTTTCATAGTTAAAGTAGAAAGAGGATATCTCTTTAGTAAATTAGTTATTCTAATTTTTAAGAAGGATAGTAATAAGATTAAGCATATAGATATTAATGCTTGTAATAATTGTTTTAAAATTAATTCTGTCATTTTTATATAATTTGTTTAAAGTTTTAAGGAGAGATAATTTAAATTTTATTTTTATTTAACTTACATTTGGATTATTATATTTTGTTTTAGTTCAAATATAAACTTTTGTACAGAATTTACAGGGGTGGTAAAATAATTATAAATTTTGTTATATTTTATTCCGTTTACTTTACATTAAATTTTTTGTACACATTGATTAAAAAATATCTTAATTCGCCTTACATTATGCATTAAATTTAGATAAAATATGTTTTTGCCGCATTTTATAATTTTATCTAAATAATCTTGAAAAACTTGGATACTTAACTCATATATTAACTACTATATTTTATTTTGATTGGTTATTTATACTGCTATAACTATTATATATAGTGATTTGATTTATTAATTAATTATTAATAATTAAATGAATGATTTCCTAAATATTCTTCTTTGTATTATATCACTATTTTTTCTGCTTGTAAATTAGATATTTTATTAAAAATTCTTAATCTAGATTTTATTATTGTTTTCTTTAATATCTTTAACTAAGCCTATAAAAATATAAATTTAAAAGAATAAACAAAAAAATTTAAAATTAATATTGTTAAACAACAATATTAATTAGTTATTATTAATTAATTATTAATAATATAAAAAAAAATTACGATATTTTTATTATAAACAGAAAACTAAACCATCGTAAACTTTCAGGAGGCGATAGCCGAAAGAAGGAATCGAACCTTCTTTTTACCGTCATGAATGGTATGTTTTAACCTTTTAAACTATTTCAGCTAGATTTTTGTAATATTAATCAATAAATTTTTATTATTAAAGATAATTTATTTTGGGTTTTATAAGTTTTAACTTTAAACATGCAATAATTTTGAGCTTATACTTATTAATAAAATTAAGAAATACAATAAACCTAAAGTACTTAATAATTATTAATACTGTATATTAGTAAGAGTTATTAAGGTTCCTTTTTCTTAATATAAGGATAAATATAAATTAAATCTTAATTAATATTTATCCACCTTTCCTTTAGTAAGAAATAGGTTATTCTTAAAAAAAAAAAATAAGAGTTAGAATATCTATAAGACTAATTAAGTAAATCTTAAAAAGGAACAAAAATAAAATTTAAAGTATATATTATATACTTCTTATTTTATTAAACTCTAAATTTATAATTAAGTTAGAGCACTACTAATAATTATTACTTATTATTTATAGTGAAGATTAGTTTTAAACTGATCGGATCTAAATATTAATAAGTTAAGATATGGGAGTTAGTATTAAAAAACTTTTATTTTGTATTTTGTTTTTAATAAATAATAACATACTTAAGTGTTAAATATATTTATTATATTTCTTATTTTAAAATTTTCAATTTTTATTATTTAAAATAGAATTAAAAGTTAAAATCTTCTTTTCTAGAATCATATTCCCCACAAAATCAATTTTGTTATTAACATATATCCTTAATTAACCTAGGACTTTCCTTATTCTTTATTTTAAAATTTATTAAAAATAATAAAATAAAAATTACAGATTTAGATCTCTTAACTCTTTCTTTTAAATGTAAAGAAAGAGTTAAGTAAATTTATAACTTTTAATCTTTAACTTTAATCTTTTACTGATCTTAATAGTTTAAAAAATAAAGGTGACAGTATTTATTTTGATCATATTGTGATAACAGCCTTTGATTTATATCATAAAGAAATATTTACTAAAATTTTAAGACGAAATTCTAATATCGAACTTAAAGAAGATATACCAGTGGTAACATGTAATTTATATAGTAGAAATTATAGAGATGAAAGACTTACAATGTTAGAAGAATTCTTTCTTGAAATCATTGATAGTAATTATCATAAATTTGTTTTGGATGCTCAGAATTTATCTACTTTCGTTGGAATTCTTATATTAGATTCATTAGTTTATATGTGTGAAGATAATGGATTTAAACTTGAGCCCTTTATTAGAGATAATAAAATAATCTTAATTAAAATAAGATTTGGTTTAACATCACAGAATAGGTATAGATATTATATTGAATTCCATGACTCTTTGTTAATCCTTATTACCTTCATTAGATAAATTAGCTAAAACATTCTTAAAGGACCATCCTGATTTAAAAAAAATAAGCAATAAATATTTACTAGAATGTCTTCTATATGATAAACATAGAATAGCATACGGTGATATTAAATTTTTAAGATAATTAAAAAATTATTGTGAAAGAGATTCATTAATTTTAGCATATGTAATAAATATGTTTAGTATGATAATATTTGAAAAATATAAAATCAATGTTCATAAATATCCTACTATTTCTTCATTATCTTTAGCAATATATTTAACTCATTATTTAGAAAATGAGGAATTAATCCTCCTGATTTAAGGTGAAATTTATAGAGATATTTCTAAGGCATATCATGGAGAACATGTTGATGTATATAATTTATATTCAAATAAGGAATGTAGATTATATGATTTCGTTTCATTATATCCTTCAGTGTCGAGTTAACAAATATTTCCAGTTAAATTATTAAATAAATTTACAGGTTATCCTTTTGCAATTAGAGATGATATTAATTATTTAGATAATAATGATATATTATCCTTTTTAAATTCTAAATTAAAACAAGAAAATTACAGTTAAAATAAAATTATAGAAATATTATTGACTAGAGTAATAGAGAGTGGCTGGGGGTTATAAAATTGTATATATTATTTTAACTTAGAATTATTTAAATTAAATAATTAAATAAATTATGAGTAAAGTAATAAGAATCCCATCATTAAAGCGAACAATCCTGTAGCTTCTGCTAAAGCGAATCCTAAGATTGCATAAGAGAATAATTGCCCTCTAAGTTGTGGGTTTCTAGCTGTAGCTAAAATTAATGAACCGAATACAGTTCCAATTCCTGCACCAGCTCCAATTAATCCTGAACAAGCTAAACCAGCTCCAATGTATTTTGCTGCTGCTAACATATTTAGGTAATTAATAGTAAAGGATAGCGTCTAACATATTAAAAATTTGAATAAAGAAAAAATAAATATAAAAAAAAGTTTAGTTTATTTTTCTTAGCTTTTTTAATACTCTTTTAATATTAAATTTAAGAGTAATAAAAAAAAAATAATAATATGCAGTATTCATCTTAATCTTGCCCTCACTTAAGATGAAAGGCCTTATTTATCCTTATATCCCCTTTAAATTTTTAAATGTATTTAGAAAGGATAAGATAAGATTAGGACAGGTTGAAAATTTTTAATTATTTTTTATCATTTATATTTATTTTTTTAAACTATATCGTTTATGTTACTACAAAGCAAAATAGCAAATTTTAAGTTAAATATTTTATATGATCTTATTTTTATATTACGAGTAAAGAGACTTGAACTCTTACAATTCAAAAATTATGAGTTCCTAAGACTCACCCGGCTACCAGTTTCGGCATACTCGTCTTGGAACTTTAAATTTATAATTATACAGTATTGTATTATAATAGGTAATATTAGAGAATAAATATAAATAATTTAAAAACAAGATAAAGATAAAAATTAAAATTAGTGCACCATAATAATTAACATATAATCGAAGATTTATGTTGAATAATAACTACTTTTATTTATATAGTACCTAATTATTATAAAAAAGGATAGAAATATTTCATTTTCAAGTGCTCTATTTAGATCTTATACTAATTGTTATTTGTTATATCTTGTTTAGTAACTCTATTTTTATTATTTAAAATAATATCTTATAATAATTAGTTCAGTATTTTTGTATTTTACTCTTCGACAGTTATTAAAATTTTATATTATTAATGTTAATAATCCTCAAACAAAATAAGAAAAATAAATCAAATACCTTGAGGTTTGATCTTTATCATAAAAAATAAACTATGTACCATATAACTCTAAAGTTTAATAAAGTTAACTAGTAATATAAAGGTCTACTTTATAAGTTAAAAATATATATAATTTAATATATTATTACAAACTTTTAAAAATAAGGAGTAGAGTAATCGAAACTCTGTCTGTAAAGTGTAAATTTACTGCTAAACCACTCAGCTAACTCCTTTTATTTTAATTGAGCGCTCACTCAAAAAGTTTTTTAAGAAACAAAACTTTTCATTATCAAAAAAGAGTAAAGCTTATTATAATTAATTGTTGTGATGGTTCTCTTTTTTTTTTTAGTAGAGAGGGGGTTAAATTCCGATATTTTATTTTCCAGCAGCACTTTCCAGTACCACTACCTTGCTATGACTTTTGAAATGTTACTTAATTAAGTTAACTGATACTAATTAATTTAACAAAAGTGTTTTTTTATTAAATGACTAAATTACAATATAAAAATATTATAATTTGCATAGAAACTACACTTAATTTTTACCTTATTACAGATAAAATTTAATAATATTTTTTGCAGATATTATTAAATCGTGTTTTCCTTTGTTTAAGTTTTAACTTCGAGGCAGTTTCCCCCAATTTAAGCTCCTTCCCAGCGACAGACAGTTAGTTCATCCCGAATTCCATCTTCACCGTTGCGTAGTGATCAACGATTACTCGAAATTCCTTCTTCATGTCACCGAATTACAGGCAACAATCCGTTTATAATTTAATTATTTAACTTTCTTTAATGATTAGCTAATCCTTCTTACCCTATTATTTAATATAAAATTAAATATTAACTGACCTTATGGATCTACTCCACAAATAGCATAAGGGTTTGGTTTTGCATCACTTTGTAAAAGTTTTTGTAGCACGTCTATAGCCCAGTTCATAAGGATCATAACGACTTGTCTTAGTCCCAAATGAAAATATATAAAATTCATTAATTGTTAAGTATAAATTAACAACAGGGATTGCGTCCGTTAGCGGAGTTAACCTAACTTCTCAAAACACGGACTGACGACAGCCATGCAACACCTGTAAACGAATAATCTAATACATAATAAATAGATTACTACTCATTCTGTTACTTATTTAAAAGTTCCTAGCTTATTATTTCTAGTTACAGAATGGCTATGCAAGAACTGGTAAGGTTATACGCGTACTATCGTATTAAATAACATGCTCCACTTCGTTTGCTTCGAGACCGACTAATTTTTTTGGTTTCAGTTTTGCAACCGTACTCGCAAGGCGGAATGGTTATCGCGTTAGCATCGTTATCAGTTTTTATTAAAACTAACAAACCACCATTCATCGTTGACAGTGAGAGGTATCTGGGTATCTAATCCTATTTCCTTTTCTCACCTTCGTTTCTCAGCGTCAATCAATAGTAGATAAAAGCTTTCACCTTTAGTATTCCCCTTAGTATCTATGGATATCATCCCTACTCTAAGTATTATTCGGCTTACCCTCTATTTGATTCTAGCTTTTATTGTATTTTTTTTAACTGAAATTTTAATTTTATCAGAGCTAATTTAAATAAAATAGTAAAAGCAGCCTACAAACCCTTTACGCCTGATAAAGACGATTAACGTTAGCGTTTCTGGTCTTACCGAGTCTTCTGGCACCAGATTTGGACAACACTAATAGTAAGGTAACATCAGTTTTTTCCCTTACCTTATCACATTTAACACATTTATGTCTCTTGTGATTTCAGTTAGCTAGTTCACTCTTGCGAGCATTGACTAATATTCTTGACTGCTGGTAGTTTACACTACTTGGGGCGTTTCACTCCCAATGTGGCCATCTGTTCTATCAAACTTGGCTTTTGATCGTAGGCTTGGTAGGCCTTTACCCTACCAACTACCGTTAAACAAAATAAATCGAATCTTATAGCAGAAACTTTCCTTTCTGGATAAATAGCTAATTTATCTTTTTACTTGTTCTTATTAAATAATAAACTACTTATCTATTTAAAAAAAGATTTATAATTTATAATATTTTAATAAGTATCCTTCAATAAACCTAAATATTAATCCTCATATCCTTTGAAAGATATAAAAAAAATAAATAGGACTATAATCCTTAAATAGTAAAAATGGATTTATTCCAGAAGTAAAAATATCCCCGAATTAAGAAGACTATAAGGTATCTGATTTACAATACTCACCTTTACACCTTATTCTTATTGGTATTGTATTAAATTTAATTACTATTTTAATATTTTTAATATAAAACTTATAAGAACAACGATTCGCATGTCTCAAAACTACTGAAAAACGTTCAATCAGAACCAAAATTAAATTCATCCTGACAAATTTAGATAATATTAATTATCCGTATTTTATTTGCTTACCGCAATATTTACTAACTCTTTTAAAGAAAGATATTTAAAATTTTGACTATCTTTTTAAATTTTTCTTTTTAATTTTTATTTGTTTGTTTAGATTAAATATATATTACTTGACTTGTTATTTTATCCTCTTATAATATTTATCATGTATATACTGACATCTTTCAATAGATAAGCTACTGAAAATTTTTATTAAAGTTTCAATTAATTATTATTACTTATATTTTAAATTTCAAATAGATAATAAATAATAATTTATTCCTACTTCATCAACTTTTTATTTAAAAATAAAATAATTTTATCAAAAAATTAGATAAATTTAAGATAACAAATTACGGAGTATAAAAAATAAAGTTTCATTAATTTAATACTTTAAGTTAAAAAATTTAGAAACAGTATTTAAGTTAAATTTATAATTTAAATCTAGTAATATAAATTAAAATTTATTTTTTGATTTAAATTTTTTTTAGGGTAAAATCAGAGAATCGAACTCTGAACATCGTCGCCACAAAACGTCATTTTACCTTTAAACTAATTTTACCTCTTTTATATATTTTGTTTAGAATTTATTTTTTTCAGCAAATCTTGATAAATTTTTATTCTTTACTATGATATTAGCTTTTGCATCTAGAAAATTAAACTATAAAAATAAAATAATTAAAAAAAAAAAATTCTAATTTTAAGTTTAATTATATTAAGATTAAAAATATTAAAAATTTTTTCAATATTTAATTCCTGCTTATTTGTTTAAAGAAGGGGTTATTATAAAAATTTAATTGTTTAAAGCTGTATCAAATAATGTATTTTCAACTAATCCAATTATAGGAACAATAATTAAGAACCAAGCAAAGTAGAAAGCTGTTGCTACTTGACCTATCTCTACATAAGGAGTCGTAGGGTGTTGAGAACCTATCCACATTAAAATAAAGAAATCTACAACAAAGAACCAGAAAGCTAATTTCATAGCTGGTCTAAATTGATTTCCTCTTATTCTAGAGAAATCGGCCAATGGTAATATTAATAAAATTAATAATGAACCAAACATTGCGATTACTCCTAATAATTTATTAGGAATTGATCTTAAAATTGCATAGTAAGGCAATAGATCATTTAATAATTATTATTTAAATTTATCTAAGTTTATTTTATAAAGCATATCTTCATGCATAAACTGAGATATTTTGTATCTTATCAGTTCCATACTTTGTTCCCAAATATAAATTCTTTCTCCTTTATTATGCTTATGGATTGAACATTTTAGAGTATTTTCTCCAAAAAGATTTTCTAATGCCAATTTTAATTTTAAAACATCTTCATGAATAAAACCATATGTATTTAAATGTAAACCTTTATTTTGAAGAGAACCATCATCCATTACCCAATAAGCTAATCCTCTAGGTGTTAGTAATTTATCAATATTTGAAGGAACTATTTTTATATTATCTAAATTATAAAAAAGATTTTTATATAAATTAAAACATGGTAATGATAATGTAGTAAAATAAACTGAACTATAACTTACATTAGTTCTCTTATCTTTGAATGATCTTTGTTTAATAATAAAATCTTTAGATAAATAAGGTTTAAAGAATTCTAAAATATGATTAAAATAGTTATAATGATGTTTTCTTAAACTACTTTGACCATAAATAAATCTAGAATTACCTTTAACAGATCTTTTTTGAATATGACCGTCACCTAATAATAAACCTATAATAATTTCATCTAATGGGTTTTTTATTATTATATTTTCTCTTTCAAGTTTTGTAAGTCTTTTTGTAGATTTAGTTAGAAAATTTTTATTTTTTGTACATAATAAACTTATAGAAGTTATCAGATCAATAAATATAATTATTTAGCCTATTATTTTTCAATAATAGATGGACTATATCTTCATCCTTTATTTATAACTAATTATAATTAAAGGAGCTTCACGTGTAGTCTCTGAGGATCCTACTTTTAAAATGTTAAGATAAAAATTAGAATAACTATTTAGTTAATTATATTTATTAAAAATGTTTAGGTCATCTTTTTTAATATAGTTATTTTAATGACTAATTAAATTACTTCAATTCATCTTATTGAAATTTAACTTTATAAAGTAATAAAGCAATATTTGATTATTGCTTCATTTAAAAAAAATTTTATCTTTATAATTAATATAAAGAATATAATTAAATATGACGTTAATAAAAAGGGGGTTAAATTTTTATAAAATTTAAACATAGTATTTTAGAAGTAACATGTAAATGTTACATAATATACATGTTATTGTTATTATATATAATAGAACATAATAAAAAGTTAAATAACCTTTATTTAATCTTTGTTTAATTCTTATGTATTTAGATAATTTAGGAAATTTATCTTCAAGTTTTAATCTATCAATTAAATAATCTCCAATTAATACTGTACTAAGATTAAATATTGTTACTAAAACCATAAAAAATCCAAAAATGTTGAATAAAGCAACCATTTGTTCTAAACTTAAAGTATTTAAAATAGAATTATATTTTTCTATCATATCTGAAAGGAAGCTAGATACATCTGATTTATTTATACTACTATTAATTTTTTCTAGAAGCTCATTAACATTACTATCTTTTTTTACAATTAAATTATTTAATTCCTCAGAATAATATTTTTGTTTATTATTTAAAGTTTCTAAATTCTCACCAATATAAAAATTTTTAGTATTTAATTGTAAATCTATATTATTTAATACTGATTTTACTTTATATATTTCATTATCTAACTCTTCAATTCTAGTTGAAGCAGCTTCTAATGTTAATTTAAAATCTGAACTAACAGATTGTTCAATATGGTTGTAATCCATTTAATTGTTCTGTATTCATATTTTTAATTTCAGATAACTCTTTATTATGACTATAAACTTGTCTTCTATAGCTATCGTTGGTAATTGTACCTAAAACAGTTGGTGCTAAATAATTTTTCATTATATTTAAATATTTCATTTTTTATGTATGTGATATGTATTGTTTATTATAATACCTATATTTAAATTACAGTTATTATAATAAATTTAATAATAATATTCAATCACTTTTATGTATTTATATTAGTGATTAAATTAGATAATTTGAATTCTCTTAATACCTTTGTTAAAGGTAAAATTTAATTCTTTTTCTTTTTTTCTTTTTGTTAAAATTTGCAGAAGGGAATTACATAAATAATCTTTATAAAATATCTATTTTAAAGTTTAAAGTTTAAAGTTTAAAGTTTTTGAGAAATCAAAATTTATATCAATGTTATAATTTTTGATTATTTTATAATAATTTTTTTATTATTTTTATATAATATTTTTATAATTATTATAATACCCGTTACTGTTATATTGGAAGGGGATTATTATTTATTTTTTATTAGAAGATTTATATGATTTATAAATAATTTATTAAAATATACCACAAGACCATATAATCAAATTACAGTTTATTTTATTTATTATCTCTGTTTGAGCAATAGTTGATAATAACTGAAGATAATCATATTGATCTACTATACTTTTTATCCAATCAGTCATGATAGGATCTGAAGTAGTTCCGGGATATTTATTATTAACATAATTTATTATTTCATTTAATTTATCCCCTCTTAATTTTTCAATATTTAATTGAGGTATCATATTAGAAATATCAGGTTGAGTATTACTAGTTACAGAATTTTTTATTTATCGTATCGTTTCCATGATATTTACATATTGATGTTCACTGTTAGTAGTAGAATAAGACCCATTTTTAAACACTCGTCTTACACTATCAGCACTTTCTGCAACATTATTTGACCAACTAACCATATTATCAATATAGTCAGTAAATAGAGGATTAGATTCATATTCTCTTATAAATTCCTCAGGAGAATAATGAGAAGGATAACTACTATCTGGAGTCATATTTGCCATTATTCTTTCATTTAAATAGTCATATAACATTGTATCATCAGTTTGTGCTGTTGCGTCTGCATAGTGTTTTTCAACTGCATTAATTGTTTGATTAATAGTTTCATCATATGAAGTAGGAGAAAAGTAAATAGTTTTATAACCTAGTGAAATACTCTTAGTAATAAAACAATACATAGAATAGCTGAATAAAGTAGCACTTAATCCAACTAGAACACTGTTTGTGAAGTTAAAATCTAAATTTTGTATTAAGTTTGTCATAGTCATTGTTGTTTTACTTATTAATTAAAATAGACATTTAGTCTAAGTTTATCAGTATTCTTGATGATTTCTGATTAAATTTAGTCTTCCTTCTCTATAAACTTGACTAGATATATTTATAGAGATGATAACCTATATAATATTTGACACACTGGTTATATAGTAAATTATCATGCCTTTATATTTTCATATTACAATAAAAGATTTATATCATGATAATAAATGAAAAGTTGTAGATAAAATGAAAATCTTTAAATCATTTTTTTATTTTAAATAAGAGGGGCTATGTTAAATTTTGATATTAAAATTCTCTTAATATCTCTTTTAAAGTTATAAAATTAAAAAAGTGTTACCTTACTGAACACTATCTTTGAAAAACGAACTAATCTAACCTTTTTTATAAATAATAATTAAAATTGAAAAATGAGTAATCTAAGTGAATAAAGGCTAGATTATTATAATTTTAGAATAATTATATAAATTAAGGTGACCTTCTTTTCATCACTTTCACCTTAATTAAAGTAAGCAAATAATTTTATTTTATAAAAATGATTATTTAATGAAAATGTTCAAATCTTTCATTACTTTTAGGTTTATTTTTTTAATTTATAGTAGATTATATATTAATTATTAAGGATGTCAAATATCATGTTAATAACAGGGGTTAAAATTTTAATTATTAAAATATAATAAATTTATACATATACCTATCACTCCTAATATTGTTGCAATAAAAATTATTATTTCTATAACTATAAGAACGTAATTAGTATTTTGAAAATAAACAATAAAGGGTTTAAGTTTAGGATATTTTTCTTCTAATTTTGTATATTTTAGAATATATAAAGTTAATAAATAACCTACAATACTTATAAAACACCAAAGAAGTATAATGCTTATAATTAATATACCTAATAATAATTTATTAAATCCATCTAGAGTTTCAGGGTTTATATTATCACCTAAATTAATAAAAGGTACAAAACAATAAATAACATTATTTTTAAAAATATTTAATTTTTCCATCAATTTCATTTTTATATTATTTACCTTTATTTGAATTAGATCCATTATTTTAATTTGAAGAAGAACCTTTACCTCTATTGGAATCAGAATTATTGTTTATAACAGTTTTTAAATCCTTAGAAATTTCTTTTCCTCCCATATAAATAGTTGCAAGACCACTAGTTACAGCTATTCCTTTAACTATTTTATCTATTGCTCTTTTACTAAAATGAATAAAGTTAAATTTAAACTCTATTTCTTTTTTATATTTCTTTTTTATAAATTAAAAAAATTATAGTTAAAACAGCTAGTACACTAAAAATCTTTAATATAAAGTTAACATCGATAGAATGTAAGGGTAAAGAACTAAGATTACTATAAGTAAAGACAAAAAAATCGAAATTAAAATTATTTTGCAATAAAAAATTCATCATCGTTTTTATTATTTGTTTTTATTTATTCTTAATAAATTATATTTCTCTTTTTATATATAAATATTATATATATTACACTTAAAGAGAATGGAAAGAGATAACAAACTCCCTTTATTCTTCTTTTCAAAGAAAAGAAAAGTCTGTTACATATAATTATTTGATTAATAAATTTCATTTATTAAAATCAAATTTTATTGAAGCACTTCTTATCTCTAATGAAATAATAATCAATATGTTACATTTTGATTCTGCATATATTAAAGTTTGATATTAAAAATTCTTAATTTAATACCTCTTTTACAGAAGATAAAATTAAAATGTTAAATAAGAATTCTGTTATTAATATCTCTTTTATATGGATTATAAATTACGAAACTAAATAAGAATTCTTTTTATTAATATCCTTCTAACAAAGAGAATCGAACTCTTAAGTGGAATATTCCATTTAGTTGCCAAAATTTAACAGGTTAGCTTTTCTATAATTTTCTCTTTTAATGGAGATTAAAAATGTCATAGTATTAATTTTGATATTAAAAATTCTCTTAATAATTCTTTTAAGAGTGTAAATTTCAAATTATTACCATCTTTAGAAAATTTATAGAAAGAATTGTTATTTTAATATCTCTTTTAAAGTGAATTTAAAAAGTATTTTACTTTTATTAACTGATAATGTTATAATATATTAAATTTATATTTTATCAAGGGGTTAATATCTTATTTATTATTTTCTTATTTTTAGTATTATTTTATATTAATTACGTTTAACTTAGTAAAAATGATGACCTAAACATTTTATCTTTTCTATAATTAATTAAATAGCTATATAATACTAAGTTATAATTTCTATTATTTAAATTATACACATTTTAATTTGGTTTCCTGCTGATTGTCCATTGTTACATACGTTGAAATTTTTACTATTTAATTGAATAGTATTCAAGTCTTTAGGAGTTTCCAGCATATAGTGAAGTTTATTTTTCATAAGATTACTCTTAAGCATGGCATCTATTATTTTAATACCATTCAGGTACAATTGAAGCAGGAGTTACCATAGGATCAGCAGGTATATAATTATCTGAGTGTCCTAACATATTTGGATAGAAGAAAACTATAATTGATAGAGCTAAGAAGAATGCGAAAATAGTTACTAAATCCTTAAAGATAAAGTAAGGATGGAATGCTATTCTATCTCCATTAGAAGATACTCCATTAGGATTATTAGAACCATGTTCGTGAACTGCAATTAGGTGTGCTACAGCTAAAGCAGCCAATACAAAAGGTAATAGGTAATGTAAAGAGAAGAATCTATTTAATGTAGCATTATTTACACTGAAACCTCCCCAAACAACATTTTTATTATCGATACTGCATTTAACAGTATCTTCTTATTATCACTAATAAGATTAGACTATGTCATCGACCATTTCTAACCTAAAGTTGCATATTTGTTTTTATTAAGTTAAATTACTTAATGGAAATTTTTAATAATTATCTTTAAGTAATAAAGAAAATAAGAAATATAAATAAGAAATATTATGCAATATTAAATTATTGCTTCTTTTCTTATTTATATTAATATTAACTACTAATAATCAATTATTTTTTATTTTTAAAATTATACATTTATTATTAATGTTTTGTTTCTGCTTATAAATTAAGTAGACAATGTCGTTGGGCGCTCGTGTCCGGATTATTGCTAGTGTGGCTCACCGATTAGTCGTTGAACGTTCATATATCTATATAACACTGATATATGCTTCGCTGCAAATTGTCTCATTATCGTTAGAGATTTCTTTGCAATTCACCCAATTTGCGATTAAGCTTTTCAGCTTAATGGAACTTATTTGTATCTAAAAAAAATATATTTATTTTAAATTAAAATTATTTTTAATTTTAAGGTAGTTTAAGCTTACAATATCTAGGACTTTTTCGAATTTCATTAATCCATTTATTATATTGTATTAATTTATAACCTAGAAGAGGTTGTAATCCAGAAAAAGAAAAGAACTCTACAACTTTTTGAATATCTTTAATTGAAGTAACAATAAATTTAGAAAAACCTCCACTGTTTTCACCTTTTGTCTTAGTATTAAATACTATTTTAAAAGCCTCAAATAATAATAAATGTTCTCGTTGCTGTATTGAAAAGCATATATCTTTATTATTTTTAATAAAAAATGATCCTTCTGCCATACTAAAACCAACTATTCAGTTATAAAAAAATGGTAATTTAGAATAACCTTCTGCAGTTTGTGGTAATTTATTATAAACAGGAATTTCAGCAGGTAATTCAGAATATTTTTTAATTTCTTTTTGTAAAATAAATATTGCTTTATCAAATTGTGCTCGTCTTGTTTCAGTTAAGAAGTATAATCTATGATGAATCAATAGTGGAAAGATTAATACTTGTAAATCAGTTCGATAAATAACTAATTTAACTATCTTTAGTTTAGAATTTATTTCAACTCGTCCTACTTTAAGAACAGATTGAATATTATTAATTAAATCTAAATCTCTGATTTTTAAAGAGATAATAAGTTGTATTCGGATATAACCTCCAGGTGTTTTGGTGATAGATATATATCCATCACCATCTATTAAACCATTAAACATTGATAAAAAACTATATGAAATATTAAGTGCTTGTTGTTTTTTATATTCGCTAATTAGCTTAGCTCTTCGTAGAGCTTTACTATTAACTTTACCAACAACAGGTAAAATTTTACTTAAACAAATAAATATATTTTCTAGGTTTCCAAATTCTACTATATCTTGTCCAAATACAGGTATAGCTGATAATAAATTAGTAATTACAGTTGCACCCCATAAACTCATTTGACCATAAGGAAGAACATAACCCAAGAAAGCAGTAGCCATCATAAGGATAAGAATTATTACCCCAATAGACCAAGCTAATACTCTAGGAGTTTGATATGAATTGTAATATAATCCTCTAGCTATATGCGCATACACAAAAATGAAGAAGAATGAAGCTACATTAGCATGTGTATATCTAATTATCCAACCATTATTTACATCTCTCATGATATGCTCAACACTATTAAATGCAAAATCTACATGAGGTGTATAATGCATTGCTAAGAAAGCTCCTGTAAGTATTTGTATTCCTAAACATGTAGCTAATAAAGAACCAAAATTCCATAAGTATGAAAGATTAGCTGGTTGAGGAGAATCTACTAAGTAAGAATTTAATAATCTAAGTAATACGTGGGTTTTTAATAATCTCATATTTTAAATTTTATTTCTTTTTTAATTTATTTTATATAAATATATTATATTAAAATATATATTCCACTTTAATAAGTGGAGGGAAAATACAAACTTTTATCTTATTTATTAATAAATAGGAGTTAGTTTGTTGTGATAAATAAATTAAATAGCTTTATTCATCATTTAAATAATACACCGATAGATACCTGTAAAATATATTATTACTCGTAGTCAAAGACTTGAGTAATAGATAATAATAATAATAATAAATTAGATCTTTTTAATCCTTTTTAAATTTTAATAAAAATTGTATATCTATTTATGCTTACTTTTAGAATAAATATAAACAGAATAATTAACTAATTCTTATTAAATACTGACACTATAACGATTGTATATATTTATTTTGTGGATAATTTTTATAAATATTTCTAATTTAAACTTAAGAAGATTTGAACTTCTACAGATTCTTTATAAATAAAAAATTATTCTAACCATTAAATTACAAGCTTTAATTTAATATTTATATATAAAATATATTTTGTATAACTTAACTTCTTTTAATAACTATATCATATTTATAATTTAAACATATTATTAAGAGTTAATAAGGTAGAAGGGGTGATATTAAAAAAAATTTTTATTTTTTTTATATAATTAAATTTTAATAAGGTGAAATATCGAAAGCTACTAAAATACTTGGTACAAGTATAATAAATGCAACAGCAACTGGTAATAGATTTAACCAACATAAATCTATTAATTGATCGTATCTTAATCTAGGTAAAGTAGCTCTAACCCATACAAATAAGAAACAAAAAATACAAGTTTTTAAACCTAAGAATATAGATTGTAGATTGATTAATGAATCATTTATAAATAATTCAGGCATATTATATCCACCTAAGAAGAACATCGCTGTTATACAACTGAATAAAACAATAGAAGTATATTCCCCAAGGAAGAAGAATACAAATGGTACTGAAGAATGTTCAGTAAAGAATCCAGCTACTAATTCTGATTCAGCTTCTTGTAAATCAAAAGGTGTTCTTGAAGTTTCAGCTAAAATAGCAATAAAATAAAATATAAATACTGGTAATAAAGGTACAATAAACCAAATTGCTTGTTGAGTTTCAATGATTGTTGTGAAATTTAAAGAACCTGTTAATAAAATAATAATAAGTACGGCAGAACTTAAAATTAATTCATATGAAATCATAGCAGCAGTAGATCTTAGAGACCCTAAAAAGGCATATTTAGAATTAGCTGACCAACCTGCTAATAATATTCCATATACTCCTAATGAAGATAAAGCTAATGAATATAAAATACCTAGTGATAAATCAGATATAACTAACCCTTGACCAAAAGGAATTATACCCCAACCTAATAAACTAAATATTAAGGTTGATACAGGCGCTAAATAAAATAAGACTTTATTAGATTGAGAAGGAATTACTGTTTCTTTAAGAATTAATTTTAGAGCATCCGCAAAAGGTTGAAGAATTCCATAATATCCTACTGTATTTGGTCCTACTCTTCTTTGGTGCGCAGCTAATTGTTTTCTATCTATAATGGTCATAAAAGCTACAGCCAACAAAACAGGTAGAATTACACTTAAGACATCTATTAAATTAAGAATCACACCTATAAGCGTTGACATTAAATTTTGAGTTATCATCTTTAGTTTTTAATTTTTGATTATTTATATTTATTTTCATTATATTATTTTATAATATATATATTAATTAAAAATTTTTTATATCTTTTTAATTATTAAAAAAAATAGTAATGAAAATCACTGTAATTTAAATTTATACAGTCTTGATTTAAATTCAAGTTTAAATTTTGTCTAATAATTAAAAATTTTTATTAATTAATAAGTAAAATATCTTTCTTTATATTAGCTTTCAAACAAAAGTTATAATAAAAAAGAATCTTGAAATAAAATTAATAAGTTTTATATTATTAAATTTTCATTTATAATTTTTCATATTTATTTGATTTATATCTATATATTATTTTAAAAGTATACGTAGAAAGTAAAGATACTGTAACTAATTAAAATAAAAATTAAAAATAAATATTGACACTATAACGATTGTATATATTTATTTTGTGGATAATTTTTTATAAATATTTCTAATTTAAGCTTAAGAAGATTTGAACTTCTACAGATTCTTTATTATCAAGAAATTATTCTAACCATTAAATTACAAGCTTTAATTTAATATTTATATATAAAATATATTTTGTATAACTTAACTTCTTTTAAAATAATATATTAAAGAAGAAAAATACATAAAACATAAATAAAGTCCTCTTTTGGACTCGAACCAAAATTAACACTTTAGAAGAATGTAGTTCTAACCGATTGAACTAAGAGAACTGATAAAACTAAAAATAAAGATTAAAAATTAACTTTTTTTAACTTTTAGCTAAAAATCAATTCCTTTTATTACTCTAAATTAAATTTAAAAAAGAAGAAATTAAAAATAATAAAGGATAAGTAAGTAACTATCTAATTATTAAAACAAAAGTTTGTTAGATTTAATATAACTACAAATAAAATAAATAGAGCTAAGAAGGAATTGAACCTTAATGAGAAAGACTTTGCAGGTCTTCTACAGAACCATCTGTAAACTTAGCCCTTTAAGATGATTTTTATTATTATAATTAAGAGTTAAAAAGACAGTTACTAATTTTCATAATCAAAACAAATTTTTATATTAAATTATTTTTTTTATTTTATTAATTTAATATTAGGATTTAACTACCCCCTCTTTAGGAGTCTTTAGTTACCTAACAATTAAACCTATATACCTAATTAATTTAAATATTTTTAATTTATAAAAAAATAACAAATTTCACCTTCTTAGTTAAATAAGAAATATAAAATATCTCGAAGAAATGTAAGATATACTAAAATTTTCATTTATAATTGAAAACTTTACAACTTTAAACTAAGAATTAATTAAAAATAAAGGAAATATACTTAAATATCTCAACTCTTTTAAATTAATAGTTATAAAATTAAATTTTATTGAAGAAATCAATTATAATTAAATCTTAATAGTTAATTATATATTTAACTATTTAAAAAGATTTGTTTTTAAATCAAATAAGAGAGTAAAAATTTTTTACAATACGTAATAAATCGGAAAACCGAAGTAATCTAATTTAAATTAACTAACTCTCCTTCTCTAAACAACCTTCCCAGAATACTAAATAAAATAAAGCAAGGATAATGATAACTATGTTATACCTAATTAAAAAAATTTTATATTTATTAAAATATAAATTCAAGTTGAGGATATAGAAACGCTGCTTAATCTTTGTATCCTTTTTAATTAGTTCACTATACCAATATAAAACTTATTATCTAGAAAATTCAGATTTTTGCTAGAAGGAATTAATAAACTAAGAATAATTATTGATTTAATTAGTAAATATTGGCTAGAGGCTAAATCTTTAAAACTATTATAAAGATTAAGAATAAAATTTAATTACAATCTTTTATTAACAATAGTTACAGTTATACTAAACATACTTAAATATTAATCATTTTTAATGATTTTAATACAAATGTATATTTATATAGGTATTCTTTACCTAAATGTAATATATATGATTTAAAAAATAAATTAAGTATTTGTACTTCAACCTTTATAAATATAAAGGAACTAAATTAAAATAAAAAGTTACAACCTTTAACATCAAGTTTCTTTATAAATTAGTACTGCTAAACTAAATACTTTACAGCACGTACATTTGCAGCCTATCTAGAAATGTTCTATTTCTTAATTAATGGTTTATACTCTATTCTAAAACTATTAATTTTAAGTAGAGTTCCATTTTTTTAGTATCTAGGGGTTAGATTCTTGCTTGAGAGACATTCAGCACTTATCTATTATGTTTGTGGCTACCCAACTATGCGTTCCCATTTGTTACCTTTTTCTCATCACCTTTGGGGTTTTGAGTTAAAACTTTTGCAAGAAAGTTAAAAAGGATTCTCCCCTTACTTCTTTTTTAAAAAGTGAGAGTTCCTTACAAAAAGTAAAAACAATTGGTGCACTAGAGAAACACAGCCTATTGGTCCTTTCGTACTAGAAGGTCTGCCCCCTTTTACTACTTTTTCCTCCAGAAGATAGGGACCATACTGACTCACGTCGTATTAAACCCAACTCACGTACCCTTTTAATCGGCGAACAGCCGAACCCTTCCAAGCTTCTTCCCCCGGAGGATAGGATGAGTCGACATCGAGGTGCCAAACAGCCGAGACAATGTGTACTCTCGTCGGCTATCAGCCTGTTATCCCTAGCGTAACTTTTATCAATTGATCCCCGTCTATTCCATACTATAGCGAGGGGTCACTATGCCCTACTTACGTATCTGTGCGACTTTTGAGTCTTTCAGTTAAGCATGCTTTCCGCCATTGTACTCTGCGCAACCCTTCACTGGTTGATTGATCTCCATTCAATTTCTAGCTATACCTTGTAAAATTAAATGTTAAGTTGAGACTAAGTCTTGTACTTCCCTTCTCCTTTCTTACCCTTACCTTGCGGATAAAGTAAAAATGAAGAGGTAAAGTAAAGACAAAGTTTTGTTTTAATTAATAAATTTTACTTTTTCTGTTATTTTACAACAGTCCCATTTATGGGAAAAGTTTTTTGTTTTAATACTTCTTTTCTAATCGAAAATTAATCCTATTAAGAAATAAAATATTTGATAAATATGAAATATTTGGATGTACTTTGCTACTATATTAAAGACGACCGCCCCAGTCAAACTGCCAATTAGTCAACTCTCCCTTCGTTCCACTTATAATTCTTCTTTTTTTAAGAGAAATAGTAGTGGTGTATAAGGTAAACATAAACCCAACCTTAATTGTAAGGTTTCCACTAAACGTCATTCGACTTACCTATTCACTATTAATTAAAGTTGTTCTAGATTCACGTGATAACTAACTACAGTAAAGCTGCATAGGGTCTTCCCGTCCCACTGGAGGTAACGCGCATCTGCACGCGTAATTCAATTTCACTGAGCAAGTTGTAGAGACAGTGAGGCCATCGTTACATTATTGATACCGGACCACATTTAATGGCCAATTTATTTTGCTACCTTAGGATCCTCATGGTTAAGACCGCTATTAACCAGATTTTCAATTAGTCACAGTTTCCCATGACCGCTTTTATATTAATGGCATTGGGCAAATTTCACACAGTATACTACCATATTAATGATTGCACTGTGTTGTGTTTTTAGTAAACAGTCGTGGCCTCCGATTCTGTGCCACCATTTATATCTCAATTAAATTGAAAATTTAAATGGTACCTCTTTTCGTCTAACTTATGAGGTTATTTTGCCGAGTTCCTTAACAACTTTTAGCTCTACGCCTTAGTATTCTCTACCTACGAACCTGTGTCGGTTTAGGGTACGGTAGTTTATAATAAAAAAAATTTTTTTCCTGATCCATTAAAAATTTAAGGACTTTCTATTTTATACTCATCAGCCAAAACTTTGGTTTTGGTCCTTAGAGGCCGCAATAACACAAAACGGATTAACCTTTCCAATTTGCAACCCTTTCGTATTCGGCGAGAAGTATTATAACTTCTTTTTACGTTACTCATGTCAGCATTCTCTCTTCAGTAACCTAAAAATAATGAAACACTATTTTATGATTGGTTTGACTGAATGTTCTACTACCTAGATTAAAAACAAATTTATATAATATAAAAAATTAATTTTTAACCAACACGATATCGGTTGATTGTTTTAGACCCGTTAAATTTTCGGCGCTACGATCTTTACTGCTGATGCGTTGTTACAAACGTTCATTAAAAGTAGCGACTGCCAGGCTCACTTCACAGCTGTATACGATTATGTTACGTCCTTAATTTCACTTAACAATCATTTGGGACCTTGATCTGTGTTCTCGGCTGTTTCCGTCTTGACTACCCAACTTAGCTTGAGTAGTCTGAATGTCTACCATTAATTTATGTAATTCCGAGATTCGCTTCCAAAGGTAAGATTTTCGAGATCCCCGCAACCTAAACGCATATAAAATTATTATTAAATTAATAGATTTTATACTTGTTGGGAATTGCCTTGCTGTACCTCCATAAATTTTGTATAGACCTCATACTTAAATATGTTTCGGTAGAAAACCAGCTATCACCAGGTCAGATTGGCATTTCACCGCTTACCAAAACTCATCGGAGAATTATGCAACATTCACCCGTTCGATCCATTATAATCTGGTCTTGGTAAGATCACCTGGCTTCGGGTCTAATAGAAGTAACTTATCCATTACTATTTATAAAAATAAAAATTTTTATTTATAGTCCAGTCGCTTTCGCTAAGGCTTTTAACCTTGCTACTCCTATTAACTTGCTGACCCATTATGCAAAAGGTACGCCGTCATTCATTTACCTTGTATGATTTTAAGTTGAATTCCGACTGCTTATAGAGTTACTAATTCAAGATCTATTTCACCGATTCTTTATTAAATTATTAATTAATTAATAATTTAATAAATCACTTTTTGTTTACCACTCGCTTTTCAAACTTTTCCTTTACAGTACTTTTTCACTATCGCTAAATTTATAATACTTAGCCTTAGAGGATGGTTCCCCTATTTTCCGACAAGTTATCTCTCATCATACTTCTTAGTTTAATATAATTAATATTTTTAATAATAATCTACAGGACTTTTGTATTTGACCTTCTATGGAACATAAAAATTTTAGATTATCCAATAATGAAAAAATTTTAAATTTTTATGCTAACTAATACACCACCTTTTTATTATTATAATAGAAAAATGGTTTAAGTTATTCAATTATTAAAAAAAATTTAGGCTAATCCGATTTCACTCACCATTACTTTCGGAGTCTCGGTTGATTTCCTTTCCTTTCCTTAATAAAATGTTTTACTTCAGGAAGTATTTTTTATAAAGGTTTACCTTAGGATCGCTTACATTTTCAAATACGGAAAGAATATGAATATTCTTTCTGAAGCTTTTGGTGTTATACCTCCTTTTTTATAAATTTGCAGTAGTTTTCCTTAATAACCCCTTTGAATTACTTATATCTATATGATATATATTTATGATGTTATACAATATTGTCATCGATACTTTTAAGAGTCTAAATTTTAATTTTTGTACTATCTTTTTAAAATTTTAATAAAAATATAATTTATTATTCTATTATTCTAAAGGGTAAAAAAAAATAAACATCTTTTTTAACAAATTAAAATTATAAGTTTAATAATATATTTAATTTATACATCTTATATTTTATTATAGAAAAAAATAGAAAAGCAATCAAAAATAAAATTGGGGGAGAAGGGGGTTAAAATTTTATAATTATATTATAAATTTAAAAATTAATTTTTAGTTATTTTCTTTTTCTAAATTAAGATTTGAAAGTTGGATAGCTCCTGATCCAATTTCTAATACAAATCCTATTGTTAATACAATAAAGAAGATTAATGCTATACAGAAACCAAAAGTAGAAACCTGGTATAAAGTTACTGCAATAGGAAATAGAAGTAAAATCTCAAGATCGAAAATTAAGAATAACATTCCCACTAAATAAAAATGAATTTGGAAAGTAGATCTTGTTTGTCCATAAACAGGACTGAATCCACATTCATAAGCTGAAACTTTAGATTCATCTGGTCTATGTGGTGCTAATAAAACATTTAAAGCTAGTAAAACAAAACCTAAAATAGGAACAAAAATAAATAGAAAAAATAAATTACTCATTAGAAATTAAATAAAGATAAAGACAGTAATTGAGTACTATTTAAGATTAAAGAAGGTTTTAAAATAAATAATAAGATTGATAATGTTAAAATAGAAATTAAATAACTATGGAAGTTTGTTAAGATAGTGTTTTGCACTTCACCTTCATTTTTGGATAGAATTTTTGTAGAGATAGATTCATTTTTTACTGAATAATCTGTATCTTCATCTTCAGTTGATGTGTGAAGAACTTTTATAATTTTTAAATAATAAGAAGCACTAACTACACTTACTAGTATAGCTACAATAGAGATAAAATTATATCCGTTTTGTACTGCTGAATATAACACAAACATTTTAGAGAAGAATCCTATTAAAGGCGGGATACCTGCCATAGAGAATAAACATACAGCTAAACTTAAACTAAGTAAAGGATTTAAGAAAAATTGACTTTTAAATTCAGATATATATTTAATATCTTTTTCCTCTTCACTGTAAAGTGTAGAACTTGAATTATTTGTATTAGAATAAGTTTTTATTATGTAACCTAAAGCTAAAATAATTAAGAAGATATTTAGATTAGTTATTGTATATTGAATTATATAAAATATAAGTGAATCAATTGATTGTTCTGTATTAATAGCTAAAGCTAATAAAATAAATCCAATATGAGAGATTGTACTATAAGCTAACAATCTTTTTATTTTTGTTTGAGCTAATCCTACTACAGTACCTATTACTAAAGATAATAATGAACTTAATAATAATAAATTCTTTAAAATATTCATAGAACTATCCCCAATTATATTTATTAAAGATTGTGTTGCTATAGTTGATAAATTTGATAGTGTACTTAAATTTAAGGATTGTAATATTTCCGCATATCCATTTGTATTGATAATTAATTTTGTATCACCTCCTATTATTCCTATTTGAGTATATAATTCTAATAATAAAATTAGTATAGCAATTTTAGGCATAATAGTTAACCATATTGTAACTATAGTAGGTGTATCGTCATATACATCTGGAGACCAATTATGTAAAGGTGCTGCTGCTATTTTAAATAAAAATCCTATTACTATTAATATTAAACCTAGAGTTAATCCTTGTAATATATAATTATATTCACAAACAGAGATTAAACTATAAATAGCATCAAAATTTGTTAAACCTGTATAAGCATATATTAAACCAGATCCTAATAATATTATAGAAGAAGATAGACCACCTAATAAGAAGTATTTTAAACCTGCGGAAGTAGATGATTCTGAATCTTTATATAAAGTTGATAATATATATAAACCAAAGGATTGTAATTCTATACTTAAATACATTGATATTAGATCTGAACAAGATATTAATAAACAAGAACCTAGTGTACTGAATAATACTAATAAAGAATAATCTGTAGAATATGAATTCATAATTTTGTTTGTATTTTCAGTATTTTGTTTTAAAGGCCAAGCTATTAATATCATAGAACCAATTAGTAATAGAAAGATTTCTATTAATTGAGATACTTGTGTTACGTGGAATAATCCGCTATATATACCTATACCTGATCCAATAGACTGAATATAAAGAGTATTAAACGATAATACCCCGGCATATAAGAAAATTATAGCTGAAATTCTTGTAAAATAAATAGGAGATAATTTAATATTTAATGAAGGTAGGGCCTTAGCCACTATTAAAGTTAAAATAGATGTAAAAATCATTTCTTAGCCTCTTTTATTCTAAAATTTTATTTATAAAATTGAGATAAACAAAAAAATTATATAATTAGTATATAATTTAGTTTAAATATTTAATCTACATATTTTATACTTAATTGTAAATTTTAATTAAGTATTAATTTAGCAGAAGGGGGGGTTAATATTAAAAAAATCTTATTCAGTTTTTTTAGATTTAGATATTACAATTGTAGCATACATAGCTAATAATAATATAACACTTAAAGTAATTAATAATACAGCACCATAAGTGTATAAACCATGACCTAATACTTCAATTTGTTGGAAATCTGTAATAATAAGATCAGACAATGATGTTACAAAATAATTATTTACAATAGAATTAATTAAATTAATAGATACTGTATTAGAACTTGAAAAGATACTATTTAAATATGTAATTTTATCTAATAAAACAGATAAAGCTGGAACATTATTAAAATTGAAAGGTATTATAGTAAATATGATAAATATAAACAAAGATACAATTGCTATAGCTAAAGGTAGATTTTTGGTATATTGAGTTCCAGTTTCTAAAATATCTGTTAATTTAATATTTATCATCATAATTACAAATAAAAATAGAACAGCAATAGCACCCACGTATATTACAACATAAGATATACCTATAAAATTAATACCAATAAGAATTAAATATCCAGCTGCTTGAACAAAAGTAGTAATTAAAAAAATTACTGAAATTACAGGGTTTTTAGATGTAATAGAAAATACACTAGATAATAATGTACCAAAAGCTAATAAATTTATAAATAAAGTTGTCATTGTTAATTAATTTTTATATTTTGTTTAAATTTTTAATTGTTAAAGTTTAATTAAAGAATATTAAAGCAGATACAGAAGTATGAAGAGAATTTAATATAACATCAGGCAATATACCTAAAATGAAAGTAGGTATTAATAAACTAACTAATAAATAATATTCTCTTCTATTTAAATCTTTAACAGGAGTTAATAAAGGTGATAGATTTCCATAAGACAATCTATTATATAAAAATAAAGAATAACAAGCAGAAAGTACTATACCAGTAGCACCTAAAGCAGCTATAATAGGATTTTGTTGCCAGATACCGATTAATGATAATTGTTCTCCTAAGAAATTTAGAGATAATGGTATTCCAGTATTAGCTAAAGTGAATATAAAGAATAGAATAGTAAATACAGGCATATAAATAACTAAACCTCTAATATAGTTAATTATTCTAGTTCCAGTTCTATCGTAAATGATACCTCCTACACAAATAAATAAAGCCGGTGAAACAAATCCGTGTGCTAAAGCTAATAATATTCCACCTTCAATACCTTGTATAGTATTAGAGAATAAACCTAGAACAACTACTCCCATATGAGCTATACTACTATAAGCAATTAATCTTTTAGTATCTTGTTGTATAATAGTTGATAAACTAGCATAAATTATTGCAATTACTGCTATAGTTTGTACTAAAGGGCTAAAATAATTTGTAGCATCAGGTAAAAAGTTAATTAATACTCTCATATAACCATAAGTAGCTAATTTTAATATAGTAGCAGCTAATATAATTGATCCTGCTAAAGGTGAATCAGCATGAGCTTTAGGTAACCAAATAATAAATGGATATAAAGGAGTTTTAACTGCAAAAGCTATAAAAAATCCTAACCATAATAATTTTTGACTATCTAAACTTATTTCATATAAAGAAATTAATTGGAAATCTGTAGATCCTATATAACTATATATTACTAAAATTGATAGTAGCATAGGTAAACTACCAGCTAAAGTATATAAAAATAATAAGAAAGCTGATCTAAATCTATCATTACCATGTCCAAATATAATAATGACTATAAATAAGACAGGTAATACACTTTCGAAGAAAACATAGAAAAGTAATAAATCTAATGACACAAAAGCACATATTTGTAAACTTTCTAATAATAAAAAAGAGATTAAAAAAATCTTTAAATTTTTATTTATATTGGTATAATTAGATAATAAAGCAATTGGAGTTACAAATGTAGTTAGTAATACAAAATAAATCGATATTCCATCAACACCAAAATTTAAATGACAAAATTTTAATTGATTAAATTCTGAAACAAATTGATATTGAGTTGTATTAGAGTCAAATTGATACCAAATAAATAAAGAGATAAAAAAATTAATTAAAGAAGTTGTTAGAGCTATTTGTTTCATCTCTTTTTTACCTTGATCTGTGTTCTCTTGAATTAATAAAATTAATAGAGATCCTATAATAGGAATAAGTATTAAAGAAGTAAGCATATTAATGTAAAATTTATATTATTTTCTTTTTACTTAAATCTCCTATAATTATCTTTATTTATATATTCTTTATAAAGATATCACAGTAAATTTAAATAAATTATTTCGTATTTTTATTTATTTTTAATGTATATACTTTCTATAAAGTAATACATGTTTTTGATTTTTTTTACTCTTTTTATTTAATTTAAAGGGTCTTTTTTTTAATGTTTATTATTTTATAAGTTAAATCAGATTAAAAATTAATGTTATAACATTACGTTACTAACTTTGTTATTGTTCTTTTATATTTTAATTTTAGAACTTAATTCCAATTGAGTGTATTCATATAATTTTGATTCAAGAATAATCTTTATACTACGTCTCTTTATATACTATAAATTTTAATTTATTATAAATCATAATAAATAAACTTATCCTTTCATATCTTATAGAAGAAATAAAAAAGGAAGGGGGAATAATTAAAGATTAAATTTACCCTCTCCTTTTTTATCTTTTTTATAAATCAAGTAGAGAATAAATTAAAAATTTAAATATTAATTGATAGTTATTGAGAGGCCGAATCCACCCAAAGTAAGAAATCTTGAGAAGAAACTGCTTCAACTACAATAGGCATAAATCCATGCCAAACTCCGCAAATGTAAATTTTAAATAATAAATTAATAAAAAGGGGTTTAATAATTTTTATTAGTATTATAGTCTTTTAGAACATACAATTAAGATAATCAGGTATAGTTAAGCAATTAATTATAGTTTCGTTCATTGCAGCATTTTGCAACATATCTATACTAAATTTACTTATTATATATCTTACATCATCAATTGTTTTCCCATGTTGTGCTATATCTACTATTTGTGTAATTTCTCTTACTTTAAGTTCTTTAACCAATTCATGAAACAATTCAGTGTTTACTTGTATTGGTTGTAAAGATGAATTATGATAAGTTAAAGACAAAATTTGAGAATGATCCCAAGTTGAAGTAGTTTGAGTTATAGTAGATTCATTACAAGAATCTACAATATCCGATTTAACACTAGAATTATCTAAAGGTAAACTATTTTTAGTTAAAAAGTAGTAAATGCTATAATTAAATAAAGATACTCCAGCAACTATGGTTATAGTAAAAAACATATTATTGTTTATGAAATCTAAAAAATTATTGATCATCATGGTATAAATATTATTATAAATAGCGTCTAACAGTCTATACTTAAACGAAATAGTAGACCAACTGTTGAAATTAAATATCGTTTAAGGAGTATCAAGTAATCCTCCGATTATCTATAGCTACATAACTCTTATTGTAGTTATACTAGTACATTAAGTGGTACCATACTGAACACTATATTTGAAACAAGAACTAATCTAACCTTTTGTATAAATAAAAATTAAAATTGAAAAATGAGTAATCTAAGTGAATAAAGGCTAGATTATTATAAATTTAGAATAATTATATAAATTAAGGTGACCTTCTTTTCATCACTTTCAACTTAATTAAATTAAGCAAATAATTTTAATTTTTAAAAATGATTATTTAATTAAAATGTTCAAATATTTCATTACTTTAGGTTTATTTTTTTTAATTTATAGTAGATTATATATAAATTATTAAGGTTGTAAATATCATGTTAATAACAGGGGTAAAATTTTTTAAATTTTATATAAAATATCTCAGAAGTAATATGTAAATGTTACATAATATGAATGTTATTGTTATTATATATAATATTAAGTAATAAAAAGTTAAATAACCTTTATTTAAGGTTTGTTTAAATTTTATGTATTTAGATAATTTAGGAAATTTATCTTCAAGTTTTAATCTATCAATCAAATAATCTCCAATTAATACTGTACTAAGATTAAATATTGTTACTAAAACCATAAAAAATCCAAAAATATTAAATAAAGCAACCATTTGATCTAAATTTAAAGTACTTAAAATAGATTGATATTTTTCCATCATATCTGAAAGATAACTAGAAAGATCTGATTTATTTACAATACTGTTAATTTTATCTAGGAGTTCATTAACATTCTCATCTTTTTTTATAATTAAATTATTTAATTCCTCAGAATAATATTTTTGTTTATTATTTAAAGTTTCCAAATTCTCACCAATATTAAAATTTTTAGTGTTTAATTGTAAATCTATATTATTTAATACTGATTTTACTCTAGATATTTCACTTTCTAATAATCTAATTTCAGGTGAAGAAGCTTCTAGTGTAACTCTGCATCCTGAATTAATAGACTGTTCAGCTTGAAGTTGTTGTTGTAATCCATTTAATTGTTCTGTATTCATATTTTTTAATTTTAGTAACTCTTTATCATGACTATAAACTTGTCTTCTCCAACTATCAATAGTAATTGCACCTAAAACAGTTGGTGCTAAATAATTTTTCATTATATTTAAATATTTCATTTAAATTTGTATTTGAAACTGTATTTTAGTGTTTACTTTTTAAGGGTTAAAAATTTATTTAATTTTTATTTGTATATAAAGGTGCTTAAAAAGTTATGATATTAATTTCGATGTTAAAATTCTCTTTTAATATCTCTTTTAAAATTGTAAAATTTAAAATTTAACCATCTTTAGAAAAATTATAGAAAGAATTGTTAATTTAATATCTCTTTTAAAGTTGGATCTTTAAATTTTGTATGAAGAGTTGATTTTATTAATCTCTGTTATTATTCATATTAGATTTTATTTTTCTTATAGTAGCTAAACCTTCAGGTGTTAAATGAGATTTATTTTTTACACATTCAGCAGCTAAAACAAAAGATTTAAAATCTTTTTCTTTATTTGTTCTGAGAGGATATTTATTAAAGAAAGGTATAATTTTATTAATATTATCTGGAAAAGTATGAACTACTAAATCACAAGCTAAATTAGTTGATCTAATATAAACTTTTCCACAGCCAAGATAATTGGCAATAATAACTAACAATTGTGAATCCCTAATATGTTGAGTAATTCTAAATCTTAATTCCACTTGAAATTTGGTTTTGCTTCTTTCAGTAATTTTGATATTAAATGAACCATCTCCAGCAGTAAAACCAGATAACCAATGAGGATCAATAGATTTAAATTTATCATAATTTACTAAATGTAAAGGTCTTTCCATAACATCTATATTTTTATTTTCTTTTGTAGCTTTAGTTAAACCTCTATTTAGGATACTTTTTAAAGATAACACTTTTAAAAAACCTTCTTCTGATAGATGTTCTTTATTCATAAATAAATTAACTATTTTAGTCCAAATTTCAAAATCTACTCTTTTTTGAGTTTGTAATGGGAAATTTGTGAAATGAGGAATAATAACATTAATTAAATCACTATTTTTAGTCACAGAATAACTAGCTACATTTTTATATTTTCTTATTGATACTTTACCTATACCAAAGAAAGATTTCAAATCGTGTAATGTGGTAATATCTTTATTATTTAGTCCTAGTTCAAATGAGGTTCTAACTAACCATTTATTAGATTTAGATCTTTTAGAAATAGAAACTATAAATGAACCTTCAGCATCAGTGAAACCTGTTACCCACATAGCATTTAAAGAAGATTTAAGAACTGCAACATAAAGAAGGGGTGTTAAGGAGTTTTGATTAGAATCAATCCATAATAAAAAATCAGGTGGAGATACTGCTTCAACTACAATAGGCATGAAACCGTGATAAATTCCGCAGATTTCTGAGCATTGACCATAGAAAGTACCTGGTCTTTCTGCTAAGAAAGACACTTGATTTAATCTACCAGGAACACCATCTAATTTCAATCCTAATGAAGGCACTGCGAAAGAATGAAGTACATCAGCACCAGTAACAATTAATCTAATATGACAATCTACAGGAACTATTAGTTTATTATCCACATCTAATAATCTGAATTGTCCTAATTCTAAATCAGATTCAGGTATCATATATGAATCAAAATCAATAGATTCCCCACTATCTGTTACAAAATCAGAGTATTCATAAGACCAATACCATTGATGTCCTACTACCTTAATAGTTAATGTAGGTGAGATCACTTCCTTTTTCCTTTCCTTTTTAAATATAAACCTGGAATTAGAATATATTTAGAGTGAAAGGAACTTGGACTATATCATCATCCTTATTTATTAAAAATAATAAGGATGTTTCACGTGTAGTCTCTGAGGATCCTACTAAAAATAAAAATTTTAACAATTTAATTATTGTATAGGTAATAAAGAAAATAAAAAATAAATAATAGTTTAATATATAATTATTACATTATTGTAATATTATATAAATATAACGCAATATTAATTATTGCTTCTTTTATTAAAATTTTATCTTAATAATTAATTTAAAGTTGACAATTAAATAAACCCAAGCCAAACTCCGCAAAGGGGTTATATTTTATTTATACCAATACTTTGGTATTAGTAGGGGTTTTAAGATTAACAACTTAACATCAATACTGAAGCTATTATTTATGAATTATTACTTGGCAATAATAAATAAAAATAATCATGTGAATTGATAATAGTTCTTAATAATTCTTCTGTGTTTTCATTTCTCATGAAATCTCCTTTATTAATTAACTCATCAAATTTAGCTAATCTTAATCCTTCAATTTCACCTTGAGGAACTATTGGTTATCTAATTTGAGGAACTGAAAGATTTAAATTAGATGGAGATGAAGAATTAGGTCCTAAAGCTTCCTTCATTTCAAGTCAAAATCTATATTCACTTGAATTACTTTGCATTAATCTTGGATCTCCTATAGATTCAGCCCATTTAGCTGTTTTTCAAAATAGCTAGCTAATTCTGGATTGTTTCTATATTCTCTTATTAAATCAGTTGGACTAATTTCACCTAAAGATGTAGTAGGAGTTGCATTATTATAAAGTAATTATCTCATATGATCATATAGCATATTTATATCAGTTTCTACAGCAGATTCAGCTAGTTCTGTTCCTTCTGTATTAACTCCTTTATCTACATTATTAATTTCAGTTTGTGTTCCACAATCATAAGTAGTTTTAAACATGCAATCGTATAAGTAATCCTTAAAATAATAAGCAGAAAACCTAGGATTGAAACACCTCCTATTACAAGACCTAAAGTTAATAAATTATGATCAAGTAAAGAAAGGTTATTATTATTCAATAAATTTAACATTTGTTTATTTTATGCTTTATCATTGATAGCGTCTAACTTACCACCAGATTCTGATTCTATGTCACCAATTCTGTCTTTACTTCAATTATAAACTTGACAAGATATATTTATAAAGAAGATGAGATATACTCATACACTATCTTTGAAACACAAATTTTTATAGAGTAGTGGTTTTATCATGACCATTTATCTCACCCTATGTTGAAAGATTTATTTCATGATATGATTTTAAGGTCAGTGGAAAATGGTTGAGATTGGAATCTTTAAAACGAACTTAGAGAATCGAACTCTTAAGAATTATTTAATTCTATTTTCCAAATGTTCGGTATACTCTATTTAAATTCTTTTATTAATCTACATCTATCTCTTTTACGAAAGGGGTTTCTTAATATTTAAATTGAAGCAAATTAATTAAAGAAGGTACCATACTAACATTTATTTTATTTTTAATTATAAATGCTAATACCTAAGAAAAACAAACTACTTAAAAATATTATAAAACAAAAACCTAGTGCCATAGCAATTTCTATTGAGATGTAAACTAAAGAACTACCTTCATAGTATTTAGTAATTTTTTTTAATCTAGGATAATTTTTCAATTTTTCATCGACATTATATTTATTTAAAAAGTAAAGTGAAAATAAAGAAACAAAAGCATTCAAGATATTGAATAATACTATCAAAGATAAAATAAGAACACCAAATGAATAGTTAACAAAAGGTTCAGCATTTTCAGGAATATCAATATTTAACAGATTGAATATAAAAAGAAAAGAAAAAGAAAGTTTATAATTATTTTTCATTATTTTGAATTATTTCCTGTTTTACTATTATTTGAACTACTATTTTTATCAGTATTTTTACCATTACCTGTTTTATTATTATTATTTTCAGAATTACTGCTGCTTGATTTATCACCATTTAAGGCTCTATAAGCATCAAAAACACCTCTGGCAATAATTGTTGTAGCTGCTGCACCTTGTAAACCTTTTAAAATTTTTCCGCTAGCTCGATTAGCCCTCAAAATAATTGAACCTAAAACAACAATATTTAAAATTAAAATAATACATATGTTAGAGTAAATTAATTCATAAAATTTTTTTAATAGGTAAGATAGGATAATTAAATCAAAAGTTAATATCATTGTCATTGTTTTATAATTTAAATTATTATAATGTACATTGTCCATATTATCTTAATTTTTTATATATCAGATTAGCTTAGTCTATGACTCCACTATAAACTTGACAAGCTATATTTATAAAGGAGATAACCTAATACAATCTTGGATATAATGGTTATAATTGAATTATCTTGATTATTATTTCCATCATATAATAAAAGATTTTATCAGGATAATAAATGAAAAGTTGTAGGTATGATGAAAATTATTTAAATCTCTTATTCCTTATATAGTTAGATTTTTAAATTTTTAGTAATATTTTCTTTAGAAAGGTTTAAACTATAACCTTCTTTGTTAAGATTTATAGAAAGAATTGTTATTTTAATATCTCTTTTAAAGTGTGCATATTATCTTTTAACAGTTCTAATTTTGTTATTTAAAAACAACTATTATTTTATCAAGGGGTTAATAAACTATTTATTTATTTTAATTTTTGTATTTGAATTTTTAATTGAACAATAATTAAAGGTTATTTTTATTTCGTTGGTTTCCTGCTGATTGTTCTGTGTTTCTTTATTATACCTCTCCAAACTAAGATTCCATTGGGTAAGGTACTAAGAAACTCATTACGATGATTTTTACGATCCTTATTTTAATTTAAAAAAAAAAAGTTAAAATAATCTTTGATCGTACATGTAATTATCAGAAGTTTCCAGCATATAGTGAAATTATTCAATTACCCTTTCGAGTAAAGGGGACAAAGTTTTATGTAACTTGTTTTAATTTATACATCATGCTAGGGTGAAAATATGGTAAAACTAAACTTCTAAAATGATTCATTGATTTTGCTTTAATGTAAATAACAGGTCTACCTTCATGGTTTTGAACAGAACACATCAACGTAAATTTATAATGTAACATAGCTACAAGTTGAGACACTTCTAAGAAAGTGAAACCTTTAGTATGTAAATAAAAACCACTTTTACACCAAGCACCATCATCCATTGACCAATAAGCTAAAGCAATTTCATCTAAGTAGGATAATAGGTCATAATTAATTCTTTTTACAACTTTACCATTTCTTACTTCATAAAATAAGTTAAAAAGTGTTAACATTTTTTGAATAGCTTCTAGTTACTACACTTATAAAGTAGTAATTATTATCTTTTCGAGAAGAAACACCAAGTAATGGATATCTTCCACAGTATTGTGAGAATTGTTGGAAGACAAACCATACGTAATTAAACCTTTTTAGTGTTTGAGTAAATACAAAATAAGGTGTAATGGATGTTTTACTAAAATGAATTGAACCATCTCCTAGCAGATGCCCTACTAGTTGAGAAATAACTTGACTTGGGAATGGTGTAGCATTTCTTACATAGTTATTAAGTCTAATAAGTGTACTTGAACCTACAATTCCATAAGGAACTAAATCAGTTCTACTACTTTTTAACTTTTTAACTGATATTGATTTAGTAACAGGTCACCACAGCAAGTTGTAATAAATCATAATTAACAGTACATATAGGACAATCCATTAAATATAATAATCTGAATGAAGGGAAAGCGATTGCAATTAAGATAATTGCGGGAGTGATAGTCCATATTAATTCTAAAACAGTACCGTGAGTTAAGTATTTATGTGCTATAGGATTATTTTTTGAACTATAGAAATAAATAGTAGAGAATAAAGCCCAAGCAACTGCTAAGCAAATTACGATTAAATAAAATCCGATAGTGTTATGTAATGTTACAAGTCCTGTAAAACCTGGTGCAGCACTATCTTGAAATCCTAATTGCCAAGGTTGTGGTGCATCGTTATATATTGTATTAAAAATTGAAAGATATAAAGACATTATTTATTTTTTTTTTAATTTTAATCTTAATTTACTGTTTCCTCTAATTATAGAAATAAATCATATTTTACTTACATATAATAAGAGCTAAATACCTTGTGTATCTCAATACCTTTTTAATTTCATCTTTCCCTTTTATGAAAAAAAAAAAGAGAGAAAAATAGAATCTCTTATTCAACCTATACTAAATCGAAATCAATTTACTTTACTCTATATATGGCAAGAAGAGGATAAGCTCAAACACTACCATAATTAAAATGTCGAGAAAAATAAATTTGTTAAGAAGGATAGCTTAATCCTAAGAAAACTAATATTCCTCAACTAAAGAAAGAATTAATAATTGAATTCTTCAAGTAGTTAACAAAAGATAAGGTAATCAATTAAAGAATTGTGATTGCTATTAAGCAGAGGAATGAATATCTTTCCTTAAAACTGATTAGTTTAATTATTTAAACAATTGAGTTCACTGGTATCTTAAGATTCATCTTTGTGTATTCTTATATTTACAAAAATATTTAATTAATTGTAAATATAATCTAAGGAGTAAAGGATTCGAACCTTTATATATTAAAAATAAAAAAGTAAATTATATTTAGTGTAATCTTAAAAAAATTTTTACCTATTTATTTTCACTTTATCTAACTTTCTACTCTAAGCCTAAAAAAAGCAAAGTCAATAACTATGAGCCCATTTAGCTTATTTTTAAAGAAGAATACATATTTCTAATTAAAATAGTAAATTTAAATGTGATAGGCTTAATATAGGTATATAAAAAATATATACAAATAAGTGTTATTACAATTAATATTTTTTATTTAAAATATAACCTTATTAACTCCTCTTTTAATTTAGTTTTTAAATTAAGTTTAAAAATAAAAATCTAAAAAGTAAAAAGATTTGAACTTCTTATTATTTTTAGTGTTATGTAATAAAATGCTTAAATAGAATAATGTAGAAAAGGGAAGGGGGTTTTATATTACAAAGTTTAATCATTAAATAGTTAGTTTGTTTCACCTTAACCTTATCTTTACTTTAAAAAGATGAAGAAGTGATTTGCAGTACATTAATTTTAAAAATAGTTTTGTCCAGATGAAACTGTGATACTATAAGCACCTCTTTTGTTTTTATTAGTATATCTTGCAACATCTAGATAATTTATTTTTCCTTTAGCTACTGCTCCTCGTCTGATTGTTTTTACAGTTTTTCTAGGAACAATTCTATTATTTAATAGTCGTCCAGCCACTTTAATGTTTATACCTGATAAGAATGCTGGTATAATATTAAATTTATTAGTTTTTGTACTACTAAATTTTTTATTTTTAAGTATTGCAATACCAAATAGTTTTTTAACGATAATTCTTAATTTAATTCTATTAATCATAATAGCTAAAAAGTTAGCTAATATATTACTATCATTATAAGGGTAATGTAATCGTACTAAATCTAATTCTACAGGTTTTTTAAATAAATTACTTAAAATTTCACATAAGTTTTTAAATTTATTAGGGTAAATCTTAGTAATATTATAAAGATATAATTTTCTTAATTTAATTCTATTGTTAATATTAAATCTTCTAAGTTTTCTATATAGTTTTTTTATTTTATTTCTTCTTTTTTTCCATGTTAAGTAAATTCTTAAATTATTTCTTCGTTTATCTCCAAATTTATAAATTTTTTTAGATTTAAAAATATTAGGAATAAATAAATAATAAAATAATTGAATTATAATTTTATTAGGTGTATTAACGAAGACAGGTTTACTAATTAAACAAAACATAGATTTAAATGAATAAGCTAATAAATTATAAATATCTTTAAAAAGTTTATTGTTTTCACTATTAAAACTAAAACCTATTATATTAGAGTAATTAATAGTAATACCCTTATTTAATATATTAAAATTACTTATTGTTTTTAAATATTCATTAATAGTAGGAGAATTAGATAAATTATTAATATCTAAAACAGACTTATTGTTATAAACTACAGGGATAAGATTAGAATTCATAGAGATTGATTCAGTTTTATAATCAAATTCTTTATTTTTGATTATAGAATTAATTGTATGTTCTATTTTAATTTCGTTTGATTTATTAATTGAATTAAATATTTTATTTAATAATAAATTTTTATTGTTTAATTCTTCACTTCGAGCCCCACAGATTGATTGATTTATAGGACTTAATTGTTCATTAAGTATTAGATTAGAATTAATTGGATTATATTTTAATTGACTATTATTATTTAAGGATAATGTAGAAGTGTTTTTTTTTAAATCTAAAACTTTTTGATTTTCTTTAATATTATCAATTAATAATTTATTTTGAGAAATTTGATAATCTAGATCATTTAAGATTACCTGACC